>MPLU02237853.1_pt1 | contig 24792 bp, 27 predicted proteins | sample 1617381 | NCBI WGS metagenome assembly MPLU02 (sample SAMN05944801, study PRJNA350692) | marine metagenome | biome: marine; feature: ODZ; material: water; isolation source: 90 m water sample filtered on 0.2 um supor filter | place: Pacific Ocean | collected 2012-04-08 | depth 90m m
AGACACTGTTGCTGCACCCCAGAAGTAATAATAAAATCTGGATTTTTTCTGTCTTGGTTTCTTACTCATTTAAATTCACACTCCACCATAATTTCAGTTAAACAAGCAAGCATATTTATTTCTTGGTCTGCGACGAAAGAACTCTGATACTGATACTTAGCAATAATGAGAACAGCAGCAGCAATCCCTGGACCATCCAATTTTGTATATGCAGAATCGTATATACTGCGAAGCAAGACGTTAGGATCATTGTCAAGATTATCGACCACCCACTTACGTACTTCAAGGAAGTTTTTTCCTTTAAGATTTTTAAAGAGATCATTTGTCTTTACGTCACTAAAGGTAGCTAATATACCACTATCTATCTTTCCTCCAACTGAGTATCGCTGACATTCGTTGAGGACCCTACGCCAATCTGGGAAATGTTTTTTGATAAGTTCGGCAAGGACTTTCTTATCACTTTGAATCCGCTCGTTGTCCAAGATCCAGTTAAGTCGCTTGAAGAATTGATTTGCAATTTCTGGTTTTTGTTTGGCATTTATAGAAAAGTCAATGACGGCACAACGACTATGTAGCGGTTGGATGATTTTGTTTTTATAGTTGCATGTGAAGATAAACCTACAATTACCCACAAACTCTTCCGTAAAAGCACGTAAACAAAGCTGTACGTCTGGAGTTGTGTTATCTGCCTCATCGATGATAACGACCTTGTGTTTAGCGCTAGATGAAAGGGAAAGGGTAGAGGCAAAGTTTTTAGCGTTATTTCTGACAGTATCCAGGAATCTTCCCTCGTCTGATCCATTAATAACATAGACATCTACTCCTAATTCATTACATAATGCTTTTGCTACTGTTGTCTTTCCACATCCTGGTGGTCCAGATAACAATAAATTTGGAACCTCACCCTGAGATAAGAAATCCTTAAACGTTTTCTTAAGGTTATCAGGTAAAATACACTCTTCAATAGTTTTTGGACGATATTTCTCCGTCCAGATAAAATCATTTCTCATAATCAAATAACAAGTTTAGACATGGATATTGCTAGTAAAAATACTAACATTATAACTACATCCCAAGATTTTGTCCGAACAAAATATGGAACGGAAATCGCATCAGCCACAAAGTGCATAAGAGCACCGTAAAAGGCGCTAACGTGTAACACAGTAAAATAAGCGGTAATGACCAGGAACGACCCAATAATTCTTGCAGGTATATCAAGATGTTTTCTCATCTAAATTGACACATTCTTCATAAAAAACTTCACCATCAGCGCTGACCATTTGCTGAATCCAGTTGCCTTCACTCTTACAATATATCTCAAGAATGGAATCATGTCCATGCTCCGTGGTCCACTTTCTAGACCATCTGTCTCCAGTAATGTCAGAAAGTTCGGTATTATAATAGAATCCTTTACCCTCAATTATAGCCACAAAAATCTCTTCTTGTGTTGGAGGGGTAGGATCCGGCAACATAAAAGCATCACGAATAGCTGTTAAAAATTCCATGTTAGTTAAAAGTTGAATCTGGTTCTAATGCTAGGTAATAAACTACATCATGATTCTGATTGGTAAACCTCGATAAAAGCTTAGATGATACTACTACATCATAAGTTCCTGGAAGGATCTTAAGATTCTCCTCTTTAAAGTTAAAGACAAACTCTTTATCTGTCTCAGCAACTACAATAGAGAAATCATTAGATGTATCATTCTTCTTATCACGTGCAACCAGTTTCACTACTCCAGCCTCACCAATGGCAGAAATATCAGGAAGTTGATAAACAGATGCTGCTTTCTTCAATGCCTGCAACTGTTCAGCTGCAATAACAAACTCAACATCCTCACTAGGTAGAGTAATCTCTTTCTCTGGTGGAGATACAATAACAGAAGGGTCAGCAAAGAAATACTTAGATCTCATCTTACCTTCTCTAATAACAACATAGTCATTATTAGTAAAATCCAACTCAGGACTAGCATGAAGCGAATGTCCTTGTAAGAATTGATTTAAATCATAAACTCCAAAGTCCCGTGGAATTTCTTCTTTAATAGTAGCCTCAGCTAGGATATTCTTCATAACAGAAATAGTCCTCAACTTATTCCCCTCCTTAAACAAAATAGATTGGTTAATAGTGGAAAAGTTTTTCAATAAATTAATAGTGTTATCAGATAGTTTCATTATCAATAAGGGTAGTTTGAATCAGGGGGAGTTGTGTGTCCATCAAAATAGTATAGTAACAGACAATAATGGATTGCCTTCAGAATATCATTCTTAGGGACACCTTTCTTATCATATCGACTTAAGTATTTAATGGCGTTGGATCTACAGAATGACTCTGCATCCCCAACAGATTGGATAAGGTCAAGCGTTTGAGTTTGGGATCCCTCTGTAGTATAATGTCCAGAATACGTTGAAGTGACATAAGCTCTAGCATCCTTGAGTGCGACATCCTCATTATATTTAAACACTCCTGGCTTTTTAGTTAAAGATGGTGTTGGAGGTGTACTAAAATTTAAAGTATCACTATCAAAACTAACACCATAAGGAGGAAGGTAACTATTCAAACTAGGATAAGTATCATCTGATAACTTAATAGTATCATCAGTATGAGGCCCATCCATATCTCCACCAAACTCAGAAATACGACCTAAACTCAGAATATCATTATCATTACTCCCACCTAGATTAGTGGTATTTGCAGATGCTGTACCAAAAGTAATAGTATCTGGTGAAGGTGGAGTAGGGTATGGATTACCCACTACACTATGCCCATCCTCTCCCCAATCATATGCTGGATATTCAAATATGCCATTTACATCACCAGCTCCAAAACTAAGAGTATCCGATCCTGCACCACTGGAAATAGTAGTATCACCAAAAGTTATAGTATCTGGTTCAGAAGATTCATTCTTGGTTTCATCCTTTTCACTCATTTCATCATCTCCATAATAAAATACATTCATTAATCATTATACATCTTATCCTCTAGATTGTCAAACTCAACATCAGCATCCAACTTAGAATAAAGTTGAAGGAAAGCTTGCTTAGTCTCAGTATCAAATCTATTAATACAGACCTCAATAGCTTTCATCCTATCACCAAAGATAGAATAAGCTCTCATAATGTGAACCAACCTTCGAGTACTAATAAGGTCATCTATACCACCATCAAAGAAAGTCTTTCTAACAATATCAGCAAAGTCAACTAACTTCTTTATAAACTCTGTATCAGTCTCTCCTAGAGTAGCAGCAACCTTCCCTAGTATCCTCTTCTCTGTTGCAGTAGAAGGATACTCTTGCTCAAAGGTTACAGGGAACCTTTCCAAGAAAGCTTCATTCAATACATTAGTTCCAATGAATCTTCCATCATCAGAACCTTTACCTTTTGTATTAGCAGTGGCTACTACATTAAACCCAGGAGAAGGTTTAACATACTTACCAATCTTCTTTAGGAATACACCATTACCTTCCAAAACTGATTGAAGACAAAGGATCTTATTTGATGCTAAGTCTATCTCATCTAAAAGGAGTGTAGCTCCCCTTTCCAGTGCCTCGACAACTGGACCATTATGCCATACAGTGTTGCCATCGATAAGGCGAAAACCACCAATAAGGTCATCCTCGTCTGTCTCAATTGTGATATTTACCCTAATCAACTCTTTATTTAGTTGGGCACAGGCTTGTTGGACACTAAACGTTTTACCGTTGCCTGACAACCCCGTAAGAAAGATAGGGTAGAACATATTGGCTTTGAGAATGGCCTTAAGATCGTTAAAAGGACCAAACTTGATGAAGGTATCATCTTTCTCCGGAACGAATGTTTGATTAATAGATGGTTCAACAGATGGAGCTCTAAATGAACTCTCAATAGTCTCAACAACTTTTGGCGATATGTCTAAATTCCACTTACCACGACCAACTTTATACTGATCAATTCTCTTAGTTACTGTCTGATAAGCCATTCCACGGGATGCACAATAGCCTTTAACATCAGCAGCTGTGAACTCTACACCATATGTATCTCTAAGTTCATTAACAATTGGATTATCACTCATTTTTACACTTGGAGAAGAAATCATAATGTTGGTCTTTCAATGTTTATATTGTACAGCCACTAAAGGCTGTGTGGGAAAATAGTGGACGGTTTAGGAAGTGGTCAACAGACCCAATCCATAAACTCACTCAAGACTTTCCTATTCAATGCCTTAGATTTTAAAGATTTAGTAAATGCTAACTTAATTTTAGACTTGGAAGCGTCAAATTCTACATCAAACTCCGTATCATTGTCTAAGGAAGATGATAATATAGCAAAATACCTATCATATCCAGAGTTTTTAAGTGCATAACTCTTTTCTTTCCTAGCTTCTTTCACTTTCTTATCAACACCTTTCTCATATCTATGAAAGAATTTAGCCAAATCTCTGGATTCTACTATCCTAATACCAATAAAATTGACATCAGGGAATGTTTCTCTCAAATCATTTAATAACACCCTAGTAAATTGATAGAAGTAGTATGGAAATGGATAAATATGTCCTGTCTTCTTATTCCGAAGAAAAGAGCTTCCAGCAAACAAACCTCTCACCCTCACATCATCACCATCATCTATTGGGCCTCCACGCTTCACCCAACATCCAAGAGGATTAGCCTCACCATCAGTCAAAATAACACATTGAACCTTCTGAACTCCAGTTTTATTCTTAAATTCTGGAATAATTTGATGAAGAGTTACTAATGATTCATTTAAAGGTGTTCCAGATAGTCTATATTGAACAGGAATACCATACTTAGGCATCCGCATCATACTCAAATAACAAGTCAATCTCCACATATTCAACATTTGAATCTCTATCTGATTCTTCTTAACATCACTAGTCAAAAAGTGAATCAACTTAAAATCTTTAGGCACTTCAAGTGTATTAACCTCTCTCTTAGTAGGAAACTCCTCACAAACACTATGAACACTACTGAATGCATAGACATCAAAAGGTATTTGAACCTTCTGACAGAACCATATAAGGTTGAAAAGCTGTTTTACAGTATCTTCTAAAACAGTTCCCATAGATCCAGACCAATCTAGGATGAAAATAAGTCCATGACTCTTACCATCAGGGACAATACTTATCTTTCTAAACAGATCTTCACTGAATTTGTAGTTATGAAGTTTAGTGGTATCCAAAACTCCAGTTTTAGATACTGATATTCTAGAGTAAGCGTCAGCAGCCTTTTTACACTCAAATTCTTTCACCATATAATTAACTTCTTTCTGAGCAGATCTCTTAAACTTAAGATATTGCCCATCAGTTTCAGTCAACTCCTCCTTCCATCGACAAAATTCAAAGATCAGATCAGAATGTACATTATCATTAGGGATAATAACCTGTTCCAAATTAACTTTTGGGACTTCTGCATAGACATTTTGGAATCTAGGAGTCTTCATATCACTCAAATCTTTAACATTACCCTCAAAAGACTCTGATGTTTCCACTTCTGGCTCAGATAATATTTCTGGTTTAGATTCTCCTTCATCAAAAAACTCATCAACAAAATCTTTACCCTCATCAGTGTCTGGCTCTATAATTTTATTCTCTACTTTCTTCTCTAATTGATCTACACAATACTTATAGAGTAATTTAGAAGCAAATCTAACATCATCAAAGGTCTCACACTCTTTAATAACCCCATAAATATCCCCTTCTACCTTATTTTTGAAAGGAATTTTAATAAAATTGCCTATTTTAGCGTCAAGATTGATACGATCAGCTAAATTTAACTTCTTAACATCTACACTTTCTATCTCAAAAAAATCTTTTTTATGTAACTCACCATACCCATTATAAAATGTCTTAGATAATCCAGCAAACTTACGCTTAATTAACTTCTCAATTCTCACATCTTCTACAACATTGACAAATTGAAATGGTACATCACCCCAATCTTCATCTGGAGTATAAAGTGCATGCCCTACTTCATGTGACACTAATAAATCATAAACATCATTACTAGCCTTATCCCACAAAGGAAGAGTAAGAACTCTATTTGTTACATCAAATGAAGGTGTCTCTATCTTCTGATGCTCTATTATAAGGTTCTCAGCAGCCAATAACTTGGCTAACATACCCTTGACTTCAAAATTGATAGCCATAAATTTTTTCTGTATGACTCTATAATACAACAAAACCTGGAGCTATGCCCAGGTAACCTACCACTTCTTCAACTGCCACACGTACTAAACCCCACCAGGAGAAGGTGGGGTTCTGAGTATTGTCGACCTCCTTTAGTATGCTATTCTAGAATGTGTCTACAGAAACGCTTTGCGTCGTGATCTGAAGTATCACACTCGGTCAAGCATTGGAAGTAATCGGACACAAGTTCGTAATTAGAATTAGAATCTGTTTCTACAACATCTGTTTTACCAACCTTCCAATCTGCCAGCTCATTGTGAGATACTAAATTATGCATGAATGTTAATCCTCCTCAACTATCACTATTTAGATGAGGATATCAACACATAAGATATTAGGTGAAGAAAAATAAATGCCTAGTTATTCATACTCATATGTGAAAATCCCTTCACCTTACTAAACTCCATAACATTATGAAACTTCTCTTCCATTCCCTGCTTATGGGAGATTACAAAAATATTACAATCTTTAACAGCGTACTTAATAATCTTAATAAACTCATCACTACCAGGACCGTCCAAAGAGCTGTCTAGAGTTTCATCAAATAAGAGCAAGTTTGTATTAACACTATTCTTAAAACGTGCTACATCCCTCCATGTTAATATAAGTGCCAAATCTATCCTAGATTTTTCACCCTCACTAAAAGAAGAGTAAGTAAAATCTTCTTGAATAGGATTTTGAATAGTTTCATTAAACTCCTCAGACAACTGGAAGTTTATATAGAAATCCATCATTTGAAGATACTTATTCACCTGCTGATTAATCAGAGGGAGATACTTCTTGATAATCTTTGATTTCACTCCACTATCTTTTAAAAGATTATAAGTGAAGCTGTAGTAAGAAATATCCTCTCGTTTTTTAGCAAGATGTTGATAAGTATCTTCTAAACTATTATTAAAATCACTTAACTTCTCATACTCAGAATTTCTGTTTGTAAGTTGAGTGGAAGTTCTTTGAATTTCCGATTCCAGTTGTTGGATTTGTTTCTGGCAACCAGAGATGTGAGTATTGTTTTGAGTAATGCCATTAAGTAGTTTAGTAACCTCTTTCGAAAAAACTTGAAATTGTGATTCTCTCAACTCTTCTTTTTGAATCGCTTCTTTGAGTTCTTCATAACCCTGCTGCAACTCCTTTGCCCTATTTTTAGAATCACTAATTTTATTTAACCTAAACTCTTCCTCTATAGATTGTGTGCAGGTAGGGCAAACCCTATTTTCTGTAAAGAATTTATGCTCTTTAGTAATTATTGATACTTTCGAAGACATTTTACCCTTCAAAGGCATCAATTTCTTAACCTTAGAGGTAGCTCCCGATACAATTTCCATCTTCTTTCTCAAATCAGTAACTTCATCTTCTGTTACATGATTCTCCATTACATAGTGATCAGACTCTTGAATTAACCTATCAATCCTCTCTCTCTTCTCTTCAATAGTCTGATTACTTCTACACTCTATCTCATCAATAAACTCCTTTTGCATTACAACCTTATCTAAGATTGAATCCTTCTTATATTCTAATGACCTAATCTTATCATTACAACTACGAACCTTTTCCTTTACAATGGCATTCATAGAAGAGAAGATTTTAATATCTAACAAATCTTCAACTACCTCCTTTCTATGACTAGTAGTAAGTTGCATAAAAGGAATGAATGAACTACTACCCAGAATTACAATCTGAGTAAATGACTTATAGTTCATCTTCAATACATTCTGATCTAACCACTTCTGTTGGTCAAGAGAATGTGAAGATTGATCCAATAACGTTCCATTTTTATATATCTCAAAGATATTAGGTTTAATACCTCTTACGATCTTCCAACCCGTTGTATTAACATTAAACTCAATCTCTACTACTGTTCCTTTCTCATTAGTAGTATTGATGAGTTGATCCTTCCTGATTTTCCTAAAACTTTTGCCATACAAAACAAAACATAAAGCATCTAAAATGGTGCTCTTGCCAGCTCCATTAGGACCCATTATAAGAGTAGTAGAATTTTTACTTAACTCAACTTCAACAAATTGATTGCCGGTCGAAAGGAGATTCTTCCAGCGAATCTTTTCAAATAAAATCATATGATATTTCGTCCGGCGGTATCACTATATCATTAGGAGTGATAATTGCATACTTATGTCCATGAACTTCACAAGTCTTAATCATCACTTCATCATCAATCTCAATAACATTCATTGTAGGATAATCTCTATCTTCTAATTGTAAAGCATACCTGGTAGCGTCATCTTCCTCTACAAAAATATAAAGTACATTTTCTTTATCCTCATCTATAACAGAATAAGCACCCTCCCGTTCTTTTCCTTTTCTAGCTAAGATATACATCAAACTAATTCACAAGCCTCCTGATATACTACTCTCATCATATTTTGGATTCTTGTTTTATCCAAATCAGTCTCAAATCCATTAATATATGTATCTAAAATAGAAAGAGTATCCTCAGATTCGACTGCTTCATCATCCTCTTCCTGATACCACCCATTAAAGTCAAAATTTTCAACTACCTTCAACTCTGATACATTTACAGAATAAAGTTTGTCAATAAACTTTTCAAACTGATGAATATCAGATTTTTTACGAACAATTATTTTAACAATCTTACCTTCATACTCTCTAACATCAAATGTTTGATAAGGAGTATCCTCATAGTTAATAATCTTAAAAATACTATAAGGATTAACTACATGCTCATGGTCTAATGTTTCTGTATCAAAGATATGGAAACCTCTATCATCTCCCACATCAGTCCAATACATTTCATAAGCATTACCTAGGTAAAATATGACACCATTATCACTGCGGGTGTGGAAGTGTCCTGAGAAAACCTTAGAGAACTTCTCAAGTCCCCCGCTGTCAAAACCCGAATCCATGAGGACGTGTTGATTAACTCTAAATCCTGTGAGCTCAAGGTGACCCATCGCAACCGTGCATAAAGTATTTTCAATGAGTTTAACAGTTTGCGACTCATTTTCAGAAGTAATCCAAGGCAAGAGTAAAACATCAAGATTATCTATCCTCACTTCAGTTGCTTTATTGTAAGTATGTATATTGTCATACTCATTTAAAAGCAAATCAATAGAGTTTACCTCATTGGTATTCTTATAATAAGCATCATGATTACCCACGATAAGATGGAGTGTAATACCTCTCTCCCTTAAAGGATCGAAGAATACTCTCTTTGCCCACGCTAAAGCAGAAAAATCAACCCCCTTACGACTATCAAAACAATCACCCATATGAACGACTGTCTTAATTCCTAGCTCATCTAACTTAGGGAAAAAAGTATTTACATAAAACTCCTCAAAATAATCGTGAAATAACTTAGAGTTTTTACGGCACCCGAAATGAGTGTCCGTCAAAATTGCGACCTTCACTGGTATCTCAGTTTAGAATGGACCGTATCTTTTATCTGATTGTAGTCAGAATAGTTTGCCATGTCAAGATCGTTGGCATCCATGACTTCGTCAAAATTCGTCTTCTCTAGAATCTTATTTTTAATTTCTAACTGCTTTTTCTCCTGTGATATTCTGCGAAGAAATGCATAGTATATGATTTGGGTGAAATATGCAAAGGGGTTCTTAGATTTCTCTGGGGAGAAGTTATGGATGTAGCGAACACAATTCTCAATCCCATCACAAATCATATCATCCTTAAACATGTAATTAACAAAGTTTGGCTTAAAGGATAAGTGGTTAGCAATCTTAAGGAAACACTCACCAATGTATCTGGGGATGACAGGCTTAGGCTTTCCTTCTAACTTAGCTCTTTCAATTTCTGCGAAGTAATTCTCAAGAGCGTTAAGAAACTCTTTGTTATTTACATAATGTTCGGATCTCTTTGCGCGTCTCATTAGATTAACTTTTGTTATCTATATTATATCACAATGTTGAAAAGTTGACAAGTTTCCAAAATCCCTTTAGAATACTTTTGTCGGGATAAAAAGGTTGATTGCGTCTTATTCGAACCGCTATGGGGCTTTAAAGTCGACTTTAAATAGTTTTTCTAAAGCGGCTTTAGCGTCTTCTACGCCGCCTATTCTACCCATCTTTTTAGTTACTTTAGAAAGATTTCCTCTATTACATCTACTAGTATAATCTTGATAATTAGTTATCATGTCCATATCTTGAGATTCAGAAATGGTAAGAACATCTTCCATATTAACAATAAACATATCTTCTCTACTGGTTTTTAGCCAGGGTTCAAACTTATAAGCATGAACTGCACCTCTACTTACAATCTCTTCAATTACAATAGGATTAGATAGTATCAACATAGTCCTATCGCCTTCATCAGAAGCAGCTACCTTAGCATACACTTCTTCACCATTCTTAAATTTTATAGTTCCATAAAAGTCTTCTTCGATTCCCATACTTACCTCCTTAGTCTTTTATATTGATTGATATAATCTCATAGTTAAACTGCTCTTGTGCGTATATTTTCACTCTTTCAATAAAATGATTCAAAGTATAATTTTTTCTATGACCTTTAGTCAAGTCATCAGCTATATCATAAAGTTTGGCTTTAGTTTTAGAATTACCTTTCCTAAGAACTCTTCCTATAGATTGAAGGTTTCTAATTCTAGATTTTGACGGTGAGGCAAATATCAGATTGTGAAGGTTCTTGATATTAATACCAGTACTGAAAGTGCCATAAGATGCTACTATAATCGCATCTGTCTCCTTTTCAGTAATTTCTCTAACGGATTCTCTATCCTCAGCATCCACACCACCGTGAATAAAGAAGAGTTTCCTGTCACCTTGTATAGAATTATTTAGCATTTCATACAATATAGCTCCATGAGTCTCCACTCTGCTATACAATATAAGTGTATTGCCTTTTAAATCTAATGCCAAATTTTTTATGAAGTTATTCCTTTTTGGGTGACTAATAAGAAATTGAATCTCATCTTCATAGGTATCAAATTTCTGAGGAGTATATTTTAAAATTAAGCACTGAATATCTAGTTGAGATAAATGACCCTTCTCTATAAGATTCTTAGTTTGTGTCACTTTATATGATGGACCAAATACTCCCTCTAACACCCACTGGTGGGTCTGTGTTCCATCTAAAGTGCCAGTAAACCCATATCTATACTTGGCATGATGCAAGTGCTCCATGATCTTAATAAGGGACTTACTCTTAAAGAGATGTGCTTCATCCCCTATAATAACATCATAATCTTCAAAGAATCCTCTGTCTAGATTATAAACAGATTGCCATGTTGTTATAGTTACATCATTGGTATTAATCCTTTCTCTGCCCCCATATATTCTATGACAATGGTTTTTAGCATCCCATCCATAATCCTCAAAGTCCTTAAACATCTGCTCTACTAGACTTGTAGTAGGGACAACTAACAATACTTTCTGATTAGATTCTACGTAGTATCTTACTACGGCATATATCATTAAAGATTTGCCACTGGCAGTTGGTGATATAAGCAGTTTCCTATTATAGCGAAGTGCATCATATATGGCATCAAGTTGATAATCTCTTGGTTTGATGTTTGTAATAGTTTTGACGTATTCCTTAACACCTTCTCTGGATATTCCTTCATTGACTTCGAATGGAAGTCCGTAGTATTTGTTATGTAAAAATTCATAGGTGTAATTGTGGTTTTCTGCAAATGCTACTACCTTATCTAGCAATCCGGCATAAATTCTTTTAGTAGACAGATTAAACAATCGTATTTTTCCATCCCAATATTTGTTACGATATTGCGGCATGAATTTTGCACCAGGCGCATCGAAAGTAAATCTATCTTGAATTTCTCTTTCTATTCCGGGGTCACAATCTATTTTTATATAAACTTCATTGATTTTTTCAATGGTCAAATCAGCCATTCATATAGCAATATTAATATATGCTATTTATTATCCTAACCAAGACCGCTTGTAAATTTCATAAAATCTATCGCGTTCTTTATTTGAAATCCCCTATTATTGACTTGCTTTAAAATATCTCTTAGATACTCCATCATTACGTCATAATATTCCACCTTCAAAGATATATCTGCCACTGACTTATCTGAATCCAAATAAGCAGTCATAGTTTCTTTATCCCTTATCTTTTTTGGAAAGGGATTTTCTACATACACCTCTGGATGTGCTTTACCAGAGAAGTATTCATAACGTTCATGTCTAATCCTTTTTCTTTGTTGCTCTGCTTTCTTTTTCAATAATGATAAAGTATTATAAATCTCATAATATTTTGCATGTAACATAGGGATATTAGTAGATTCTGTATGGAGATTATCCATATCAATCTTAGAATCCTTCACCCATAATGTTTGTATTTCTTCAAGACTCATCATAATTTAAATTCTCTTATAATAATTAACAATCTCCGTAACCTATTCCTCTGATATTGTAGATTGTATATTTGAATGATACTTGAGCTGTAAAATATTCCAAATCCTGTTGGGTAGCATCGAAATCCAAAGTAGATAAAGAATAAGGAAACATATTCTCAAAATAAACTTTAAACTTAGTATTCATTTGTGAATCAAGAATACCTAAAGTTCCATCAGAATAAAGATTTAACTGACTCTTGTCAGGTTGCTTAAAATCAGATTCTTCTTCTTGAAAATTATAAATCTCACTCAAACTTTCAGGGAATCCAAGACCCCTCATCCAATGTTGAATCTCTTTATAATTTTCTAGATTCTCATCCACAAGAAACCGTAAAGTTAAATCCTCAAAATCCATCTTATCACCAGGAAGAGGAATATCCTTTAGATAAGTAGGTTGCTCTGCAACACCTAATGTTATTCCAGGAATATTGACCATATTCCCAAAATAAGAAACCTTAGGAGCTCTTTGAATTTGGAAATGAAACCCAGTAGGCGCTAGAAAATTTCTATTTTCAATTTGACCTGGTATAGTTTTTCTAATCGCCATTGGATTATTCCGTTACAACAGTGGAATTAGCAAACCATCTAGGTGTCCAAGTAACACCATTCATAGTAACAGTAGTTGCTTTTACAGCATCAGCTGCCGACTTAGCAGAGAACTGCTTTCTATCAGTATATGTTTCTGTCCAGGTATTCCCACCTTTCCAGTAAACATCACCTACCAACTTACCTGGAGTTTTAATGTGATATGGCATTGTTCTTAGTTTTTAACTATTTATTAACCTCATCCATCAATGATCTAAACTGTCTCATCTTCTTGTAGTTGTTCCTCTAATTTAGACTTAGCAGCCTTTACACCAGCAAGTCTAACTTCTAATGATTGTTCCCAAAAACGAATCATCTTGAGTCTCCATTTTTGATGGTCGTCTATACTCATTCTTCTACTACAAATCATTTTAGTCAGCAGGTCTCCAGTATACTATTTATGAAGAGCAATAAAAAAGGGGATGGTTAAACCCCCCTTCTCCCTTATTTAATACTTAACAATATTTGTTTCTTCATCAATTATTTGAGGAAGATGACCCTCAAACTTAATAAATTCAAAATTAGGATCTTTTTTATATTCAGATAATAATCCGGACATAGCCTTATTAATCCGCTTAAATTCTGTTTCCAAATCTCTACGATTCTTCTCACTATCCTCTGCCTCTATTTTATCCAAATATCCCACTACACTAGGAACTTCACCATACTCATCATAATAATATAGAATATCAGTAACAGCCCTTTTGATATATGTTGTGCATCCCTTTGATCTGTTTTTGAGAACAACCACAACATCATCCTTCGTCGTATTAAGGAATTTAGCAGCTTTTACTTGTGCAATCTTTTTGGTAAAAGATTCCATATTCTTTCGTGCCTTTTCTGCACTGAAGACATCTTCTATTGCTAGCTTAATTCTAGATTCACTAAAAGGATTGGGAATAGAATTAAACCATTCAATTCCATCATTCAGTTTTACTTCTTTTCCATCCCCATTCTGTCTAATTACAAAAGCACGAAATCTTTTCTTAAAATCTGCAATAGTTGCTTTTTTAGATTGAGAATGATTATTAGAACCTAATCCAATTTCATCAATAACATCATCAACACTAAAGTTATCCTTTCTTTTAACTACTAGGTAGGGTGCTTTTTGTTGTCCTAAATCCAGTAAAGCTTCATGCCTACTAAACCCATCATACAAGACATTTTCGTCTTCTTCAATAATAGGTGGAATCTTAGTAATATCCCATCCTTGATTTACTAAACTTTCTTTAATACCATTTACATTATCTTTATCAGTTCCGGTAGATCTAGCAAGATTAATTATTTGTCCTTGTGAATTCTTAAAATTGATTGAATCAACTTCAAGTTCTTTAATACCAATTACCTTTACAGTACGATACTGTGGAAATGGCAACTTCTTCAACTCTGTGATATCTATAACATCACATGGTGGATTGAAACGTTCAAATTTCATTTGTATAATAGCAAATTTGCTTGTTGGGTGCCAGATTAGCAAGTGCTTCACTGACAAGATATACTATAGTACATGGCATAAAAAAAGGGAACCCGAAGGTTCCCTTTGTAACAAAACTTAATTGAAACCTTAGTTTCTACATCAAATTTTTGACCCCAACACGTCTGTAGTAGCGGTTAGAGTTGATTCTAAGTCTGCCAAGACCTTGGGTAGTACCTTCAGCGAATGGGTTAGCAACCAAACCATATCTGGTCTTGAAGCCAATTTTCGGCTGGAAGGTGTTCTCCCCAACAGCGCGTACCATTTGCAAAGGCACATATGGACAATAGAATAGACCTGCGTCATAAGGTGAAGAACCTTTATAACCACAGACATAATACTGATTACCAGAGTTAGTCTGAGAGTTAGCAGAAGCTAGGTTAGCTGCATATGGGTCAATATAAACCTTGAACTTACCATTGATTGTACCAGCAAATGTATTGCCAGTGTCATCAACATTCAGGTTGCTATTGAGTGCAGGGGTGTAATCCAGGATGCCAGCCATCGTAAGAGCAGAAGCAACATCAGCTGAACAGAGAACCATGTTCCCTTTTCCGCGACGTGTTCTTTGTGCGATTGCGTTTGCGTCTCTTTCAATCTGGAATAGAAGTCCTTTGAACTTCTCAACAGACCATCTACCATTGGAGTCAATGTCAAGGTCGAATTGTCCAGCTGTAGCTGTGTTTGAAACAGCTCCTTGCTCAGCAACCTTGTAGATTGTTCTAATAACTTCTCTGTTGATCTCAGCGAGGATTTCAGTAGAGAGGATGTTAGCCAGTTCTGCTTCAGCGTTCAAGCCATGAATAGCCTTGAGGTCTTGAGCTAGTTCTAAACTATACTCAGCTTTCAGTGCTCTCGACTTAGCTGTAACAGTTACCTTCTCAATACTGAAGGCCATCTGACCGAACTGGACACCATCGCCAGAACCTAAGTTCTCCGAGTCTCCAGTAACCATACCTTCACCAACGTTATAAGCGCCAGTAGAAGTTGAGGCAGTTCCAGTAGGATTAAGAACTGAAGGGTTAGTACCACTTTGAGCGGTAGTACCTAAACCAACCAGTGCGTCAGCCATACCTGATGTAGCAGCTGTACCAGCTGGATCCAGGTTGAATGCTGGTTGTCCAGAGAATGCGGTATCTGCTTCATCATATAGAGCTTCAGAACCAGTCTGAGTTTCATATTTGGAACGCATTGCGAAGATGAGTCCAGTAGGACCACTCATTGGTTGAACACCAGCCAAGTCATAAGCGACTAGGTTAGGCATTGCGCGTCTAATCAGTGAGATTAGAACAGGGTCGAAACCAGCAACAGGGCCGGCTGAAGTAGCATTACCACCAAAACCACCACCAGCGCCAGCGGCGTTAGCAGAGTTGGTAGGAGGAGCTTCCATCAGGTTGATACCTGAGTTAAATGCTTGCTCCTCTTTAAGGAATTTTTCTTGGTTTTCTAACAGGACAGCGGTAACGCTTCTACGATGAGAGTCTTTGATTGGATCAAGACCTTCATAGTCTAGAAGGGGGGCCCACTTTTCCTGCAGATGTTCGGATTGGAACATTGCTTGTTTACCTATCTAAAGTGTTTGTGTTTGAATTAATGTTAAATTCAGTTGGTTATTTTCTAAATGCACCTAATGTTCTGAGATAAGCGTCCATTCCAGGAGCAGAAGGCTCAGGAGTGGAATCTACACCCTCGGAAAGGGTTTCAGGACTGGTGGACTTAGAGGTTGGTGTTCTTGAGAAGTAAGACTCCTTCAATACTTCCAACTTGTCACGATATTCTTCTTCACTTTCAAACTCTACACTTTCAGAAAGTGTTGCAAGCTTCTCTTTCTGAGTGGCTGCTAAGCCTTCAGAAACTTGAGCTAGAATACCATCAGCTTCAGACTCAGCGAGTCTTCTGTTGAGGCCAATATTCTTCTCAATCTGCTCGTTGAGTTTCGTCTCCATGTCATCAAGTTTTTCTACCATAGTCTCAAGGACATCATATTTCTCTTCAGGGATTTGTACATAATGCTCTTCAAATAGACCTTTCATTCCTTCAAGGAAGGATTCAGTCATTTCAGTTTTCAGTCCATGCTCAATGGCTAGTTGATTCTCTGTCATCCATTCTTGAGAAACATACTCAAGATAAGAATCAACTCGCTCAGTCAAAGATGTTTTAACCTCTGACCTAGCTTCTTCAAGTTTCTCTGAGTACTGAGCCTCAAGAGATTCTTGAATTTCTTTGATTTTGGAATTAAGAGCGGCTTCAAAGATTGTCTTTGCTTTAGCCTTAAACTCTTCGGAAAGATCTTCACCACCTAGAAGTGCGTTGACATCTTCATCCATGTCATACTCAGCTTCAGGGGTTTCTTCCTCAGCCACTACTTTATCAGTAGTAACTTCGTCTTCCACAACAACTTCCTGATCATCTTGTAGTTCAGAAGCTTCATCTTCCTTAGCTAGTTTCTGCATTGGTTCAGCTGCTTTAGCTCCTCTGTTAACTACATCCTTTACAGTCTTAATTTTTGGTTCCTTAAGTTTAGCGGAATCATTAGTTGGACTATAATTCTCAGGTGAAGGACCTCCAAGATCCTCCCAGTTATTACCAGGTAGCTTTTCGATGGCTTGATCACCAGCGGCAGCGTTAGCATTCACAGCAGTTTTAGATTGCTCCATTTCTTGTAAGTCTCCACGGGACATTGTTGGACTCTCCGATTTTTCCTATTAAAATCTATACTTATTTAGAATATTAAAACTTTACAATGAACTTAGAAAGTTATTGAAAACATTTAATTTCTGCTCATCTAATTGTTTTTGATCAATTAGAGTGTTAATTTGCTTGTATGTTTTAGCGGCTGCCCTCTCTCTGAGGATACCACCATCCCACACCCAATCCTTACCTTCCATAATACCTTCTACGAAAGCATCTGGAGCTGAAGGATCTGCTACAATATCAGCAGCAGTTGAAAGCATAAAGTCATCACCGACAACATTTACACCTTCTCTGGTTGCCTTAAGAGAACCAATGCCTCTTGAAGATACACCCAGTTTAACTCCCTCACCAATTAAGGACTTGGCGATATTTCCCATTGGTGTAGAAAGGATTTTAGCCTTTCCAATAAAGTTAGCTCCACTTTCTTTAAGTGAAACAATCTTATGGGATACTCTGTCAAGATTGACAGTAGGACCTTCTGGATGACCCAGCTCTCCTAATGCTCTACCTGAGCAAATGTGGTTTTCATTATATCTTTGAACTTCCTTTCTCAGAACGCTCATAGGATACATTCTACCATTTCTGTTTTGAAGATCGCCTTGCAAGAAAATACCTTCAATAAACATAGACTTTTTACCGTTCTTTTCTTCGACGATAAATTCTACTGTTTCAATTTCTTCTCTGATTAATTTCATCAGGCTCCTCCTGAAACTTGAACTTGTTGTACATAAGCATTACCACTACCAGACACATTTTTAACAGCTACTTTAACTGATAGTCTCAATTCAGCCCATGATGATTCAAGAAGTGCTGCTGGATTTCCACTAGAAGAATCATTATCTACTACAATTCTTGTACTGAAATAACCATTAACACCAGCTGTATTATTAACAGACTGAACTTCTTTGTGACTAAAATCATAACCACTTTGTCCACTTGCTCCAATTACGCTAAGAGTGACATAATCTCCAGCAGCAAATGGTGATCCAGTGCCCTCTGGGAAATCAATAGTGGTAGTAGCGCCTGTAGTAATTCCAACTACCCTTTGAGCACTTGGTTGTCCAATACTAATTGTTTCTGGTATACCAGATAACAAGAAGTAATCTGCAGTAGTTGCAGTTGGATTACCTCCAACTTTAACATATGCATTTTGTCCAACAGAAACAACTCTCAAAGTATCTGATTGTTGTGAAATTGCAGTTGATTGAGCTGACGTAGCTGACGTCGCAAAAGTAACACAATTTCCTACTGGTTTATGAGCCATTATTTTTTAAATTACAATATTCCTATACGGAGTTATTTATAAAATTAAACGGCTCCTCCAACTGGAAGTTGATCTCCTATAGTAGGATCAGCAACTGAAGTTTCTGAATCTTCCTCATCATCCAATTCTACATCAGATTCAAACTCATCAACAGTTTCCTCTCCATCGTCCAAATCTACGTCCTGATCAAATAAAGATGCTGCCACATTGGGTCTAATATCATCAATCTTCTCAGCACTCTTCGCAAAAAGAATATCTTTTATTTTATCACTTGCTTGTGCAGCTGAATCGTCATTTGCAAGAATATCCATTAATTCATCCATATCTAAAGTTATTACACGACTTTATTTATTAAAACTCTCCACCCTTCATTTCATCCTTAGTAAAATCAGCGATTTCTGGATCTTTATTAGGAGGTGCTGGTGAAGTAACCATAGCATCAGGAGTTACAGCAGCTTCTGGAGGAGCTTCATCTGGAATCTCCATAGGATCAAGAATCCTACCATCAGCAATTTCCTTCTCAATCTGCTTATCTTCCTCAATAATCTCCTCATCAGTTTGACGAAGAATCTTACGACGAATGTAATCAGCTGAGTAGTATCTACCTACATATGGATCAGCTAAACTAGCCAAGTTTAGTCTTTCAGTAGTCAATTCTGTATCCTTCAACTCTGCAAAGTGATTATCATAGAGGAAGTCATACTGAATATGATCTGCCATCTTCTCCCAATCTTCTGGAGTAATTACATTCTTCAGGAGTAATTGGGTCTTCAACATATCATTAAACATAGATGAGAATCTCTTTCTCATCCTACCAACAAACTTACTAAACTTGATTTCATCTCTCAAGATCTCTGAAGATCTACCAAGACTAAATCCACTACCCTCACCATCAATTCTGGTTTCAGGCACATTCAATGATCTATAAAGCTTCCTTTGGAAGTAATTGATATCAGTAATCTCACCAAGATTTTGCCCGCCAGGTAGGGTAGTAATTTCTGTTCCGCGCCCTCCCTCACGGCGGGGTAACCAGAAGTCTTCCATCATAGACATGAACTTCTTATCATCCCTAATCTCACCCGTATTAGCATCATAAACTAACTTATTACGATACCTCATCATCACATCACGAAGGTATTGTTCTGCCTTCATCTTAGGCAAGTTGCCCACATCAATATAGAAAATTCTTCTTTCAGGAGCTCTTGATAATCTGTAAATAACAAGACTATCCTCAATCATCATTAACTGATTAAGAGGCTTAATAGATTTATGAAGCCAAGAAAGAGTAGTACCTTTATTTCTATCTACCAGTCCAGAAGTACAATAAGTAACAGAATCACGTGCCAACTTAATAGCTTTCTGAGGATTAGAAGAACCTGAATATACTAAAGATCCCCCCTTATCAAAACCTTGAGGGTTGTACATAAAGTACTCTTCAATCTCAGGAAAATTATAGTTTTCTGGGTTGTCTCTAGACTGACTATTCTCAAATCCCCTTTGATCGTTCTTTTCCTTCTTCAAATGACGTATATAACGTATCTTAGAAGCGTCAATATACCTTAATTCTTGAATACCTTCGTGAGGATTTTTCTGGTCGATTACCTTATTATAGTATAATCTACCATCAATATACCAATTTCGGAATATTTCATGCGATTTTTTATCAAAATCTAATAGCTCAAGGATATATTTAAATTCATCTCTAACTACTTTCTTAATATTATCGCTAGCATTTAAATTAGATAGTTCAATAGATATAGGACTATCGTTTGTATCTGATACAATTGCTTCGTTTACAATATCCTCAATAGCACTATCACATTCTGGATAAAGTGCCATTGAACGATATCTTCTTATTAAATCGTTCTCTGTTCTATATACACCTTCAATATCTACATACGAACCAAAAAACCCAGTGCTAACATAATGATCCGATCCATCCTGATTATTAGGAGGGATCGGAGATATTACACCGGGTGGAGTTTTTTCTGTATCCTCAATTGAGAAACCAAATAGCCTCGCCATATCAATAATTACTAGAAGTTTACCTTTTAGTATTTATGTTAGTTGATGCTGCTCTGTCCTAAGGTAGTGTCACCACTGGAAGATCCAATAGTGAAGTACTGAATCTGGAACGTGACATCGAATGTTTCAACTGTGTCACCAGTATCATAACTCAATGCGATCTCTGTAATAGCGGTTGGGAAGATGTCATAGAACTTATAAGTTCTAAGAATAACACTCTCACCACCATCATTAACAGAAGAATTAAGAGCAGCACCTCTACCAAGTTGAGATACTTCAGCATCTGTCATATAAGAACCTGGGTTAGAAACGCCAGTAGCGTCATCCAACTTACTCATTACATTAGCCCATTTTTCAAAGGCTGTTCTTACTTTAAAATCCTCATCATTAATGACAGTAACTGTCCAAGGATCAAAGGTTCTATCTCCAGCAACCTTCAGGATTCTTCCTCTAAAAGGAACATCCACATTCGCTACATTAGAAGCGGGAAGTGTTGCTGATTTGCATAGAAATTTGAAGCTCTCATTTTCATCAGCACTCCAAGCATCTTGGATAGATGATGGAAATGATGCAATAGAAACTTCAAATAAATTGGGGCGTGCACCGCCTCCAGATAATCTTGATTTAAAAGCTGATAATGTTTTAGTAGTGGCAGCCATTGGTTTAATTCCTCCTTATGTTAATTGCGACCCGGCACGCTTACCTAGGACTGTATTTTATCAAACAGATCCTACAACTTCCTGGAATGCTACACCTGTTCTGGTGGCAACGAAAGTTAGGGTGATATAATTAATTGATTTAGTGGGCTTAAGGAAAATATCAGCCCTGAACTCATTATTATCAATAACATCAGGAGTATTATTTGTGTTGTCACAAACAATATGATAGTCATATAAACCTCTCTTAGCTTGAATGTCGCGTAAGTAAGGTTCCACAATGTTCACAAAGTTCGACCTGGTATTCACATCATTGATTTCGAAGAGTTGTGAGTTAGCAGCTCCTTCAAGTGCCTGTTCCACTGTGAGGAATAGTCTTCTAACATTGATTCTATCAAATGCTGAAGAGTAACTAAGGGCTGTCTTATCACCAAATAAGATAATACCACTTCCTCTTTGGTTGATGATAGAGTTAACTCTTGCTCCATACAGAAGATCTCTTTGTGATTTATTGGGGCTATAAGCCAGTTTAACAGCACTATTGAGAACACCTCTTTGAATACCTGCTGGTGAGAACCAAGGATAATCTTCAATAGAAGTCCTAACCATCAAACCAGCGATATCACCATTGGTTGGAATGTAACGGAACTCATTGTTGAATCTATCATAGGTATACTTATAACCAGTATCAAATACCGCGTAAGAGGAAGATGATAGAGCGCTATAGTATCTTAGGAGATTGTTAGTTTGATTGATTGTATTTGGAACATTAACAATATTAGCTCTATGAGGTGAAATAACAGCCATACAATCCTTTCTTCCACTCGCGAGTGAAATAAGAAGGTTTGCTTTTGCTTGTGATTCAGCCTCTAAACTCAAACCAGGGCCCATCAATAGATAATCAACTGCAACTTCATCCTTATTGGAGAAGAGCTCATAAGATGTCTTAAGATTGCCCAAGGTAGCTTCATATCCACCGGTGGAAGAATAATCTTCACCACCAGCGAATGCATAAGTATTGTTACCAAGTGAACTGAAAGTAACACCTTGTGCATCTACACCCCACAAACCCGTCACAGATGAACGTTCAACGAAGGAAGCAGCATTGCCGAGGGCCTTAGTAAATCCATCAGGTAGTGGAGTTGTATTCCAATACGCGTCATGTGCTTGAGATGGGTTATAACCAGCGTAAGTATATTCAGAATTAGTAGCCAAATAGTCCTTATAATAGGTCTTAGTAGGAGCATCACCATCAGCGGTGGCATCCTTAGCCTTGGAAAGGAACAAATGCTTCTCAAGAATATTACCTTGAATACCAGTAACTGAACCAGTATCATCAACAACTACTACGTGGATAGAATCATTTCTACCACTTCTTTCATTAACAAAATTACTATCAAGTGGCTTACCAGCAACAGATTTCCAATAAACTGTAGAGTTAGTCAACCCAAGAGTTTGTTGATCATACCAGTCAAGAGCTGAAGTTGGAGTTATTGAAGAACCATTTGCTCCACCACCACCGGTGTTAATACCAGAACTGTTTACAAACCAAGTAGTTGCTGCAGAAGCAAATGACCGTGAAGGGTCACTCTGCTTGTAGTTAATCTTCGTTTCTGTTCCTGCAGAAGATACTTGGGAAACTACCTTTACTTCCACATAACTATTAGTGCCATTAACTGTATCAGTACTAACACCAGTAATAATACCTTTTAGATATCCATTGAAAGTGGTGGTTGTACCTGGTCCAGCAACTATGGTTGATAAAGTAGTAGTAACACCATAACCAATTGTACCACCAAAAGATCCTACGTCAGTAGTGTTAAAACCAATTCTTTGGTCCGCTGCATTATCAATAGTACATACCTTTAATCCATTAGACCATCTACCAGGGTTCTTAGCTGCGTAAGTGAAGTTTGTAGCCGTCTTATAATTAGATTCATAATCATCAAAATTCTTGACTTTTAATGTGGTAGTATTAGCAATACCTACACCAGCATTAGAGTTATACAGAGTAGCATCATCAGTTCTAACAACCTTAAGGACTCCTCCATAAGATAAGAACGAGGATGCGGTCATCCAATACTCATATTGTCTATCAGTTGAAAGTGGCTTACCAAATGTGTTGATAAATTGTTGCTGTGTTTGAATGTCTGTCGCTTCATCTACAGGTCCAATTTGAAATGGTCCTGCAATAGCACCAATATTATCAAGGACATTATCGGCTCTTCCGACTGTTAAATCAACCTCTCTGACTAGTACGCCTGGAGATAATTGAGGAGTCGCCATGTTTTTTTCCCCTAAGGTCTCAGTTTATCTAAGAAATATTTATTAAAATGGCTATTTCCATCTAATATTGCCAGAGTTGCCATTCTGTGTGGGAGTCACCATACTCATCTAAGTTCCATCTATCCCCATCAACATCTACAAAACTCTGTTCATTACTCAATCCATCCTGTAAAAATCCAAAAGGAGCCATATCTTGCTCAATTTGATTCTTCTGTTCTTCATATAATCTCTTTCTAACATCCTGATCAGTAAGTTCTTTAAAATAATCCTGAGCAACTAACCATGCATAGATGACAAGACACATAGCTAAATCATCATTACAACCCTCTTCTGCTTCAAATGAATTATGTTTCTGAATAAAAGTAGTCAATTCTGAGATAATATCATAGTCACAAAATATTAATTTACTTTCTTCTATCATTGTCTTAAGATTGAGTGATCCAACCTTCTTAACTGTCTTAGACATCTTGACACCTAATTGTGTCTTAGATCCAGAAAATCCTTGCCCAACAATCTGCCCAGCTCTACCTCTCATAGAACACATAAGAAGATTTTGATACTCTAAATCATATTGAAGAATAGAAGCAACCTGATCTCCAACATCATTTACCTCACAAAGAATAAAGGCTTCATTATAACTTTTAGCTAACTGATAGATGACGCTAGGAAATAGCATAGGTTTGATTTGATTATCCCTATACTTAGCTACTATCTTATGTGGAAATTCAGTTATATCAGCAATTATAAAAGCAGAGTAATCCCCACCAACTCCTCTTGCAACATCAACTGTAATAGCATAATCGTGCTTATCTATAGGATGTTCATATACATCTAATCCTGCATTCTTAGCAATAGGGTTATCATACACCAAAGTCCTTAATTTGCTAGGAGCAATAAGAGTATCAACAGATCCTAAAAATTCACATTCAAACTCAATCTTAAACTGAGATTCTGAAGTATTCTTAATAGTTTGTATTTTCCATTTTTCATCCCTACCAGGGACTTCACTCCAATGAACCTCAGTAGGATTATATTCATTTTTACCTCTTTCAGCGTCATGCCAAAGACGGTAAAAATGATTCATGCCATGGGGCGTTGAGACGATGATGACTTTTGTGCTCTGACCAGAAGTAATAGTAGGATAAACAGATGCAAAGAAGGAGTCAGCGATGTGATTAGGGACGAAGGCGAATTCATCGAGGAAGAGGATATTGAACGACATGCCTCTGACAGCACTCGCAGATGTAGAAGTAGAGTTTGACGAAA
>MPLU02170677.1_pt1 | contig 24732 bp, 20 predicted proteins | sample 1617381 | NCBI WGS metagenome assembly MPLU02 (sample SAMN05944801, study PRJNA350692) | marine metagenome | biome: marine; feature: ODZ; material: water; isolation source: 90 m water sample filtered on 0.2 um supor filter | place: Pacific Ocean | collected 2012-04-08 | depth 90m m
GTTCTGCCGCATTAGCAGATATAGCCGAAGTAGCGAATCTGACATTCACAATCGCGGTGGCTCCCCGAGACATCGCATCTGCCACCATTCTACCAACGGCCTCCTGACGTGACTCCTCCAGTAACTCTGTGTACTGTGATAACTCCCCTCCAACAATGTTCTTGAGTCCCGCGAAAATGTCCTTCCCAATATGCTTGGCTCTGACCGTCGAGCCGCTGACCACACCCATAGTTTCAGTGATTTTCATTCCGGGTATTGTTTCTGTGTTGACAACCAGTATACCTTGTACCATTTGTTCCATGCCTTCAGGGCATCGAGATGTATGCTTCAATATTTTGGCGTACACCTATGGTATCTCAATTCGAGTAAGAGGTTTCGATTTGCTTGCTACTAGGCCTAGAATTCCGAGGAAACAAATATTGCAGATTATAATCTGCCCCCATCCGGCAATCAAACTGATCGTTTCGAAGAACTCAAGATTCATCACCTCCGCCTCAGCACCATAATCAAAGTCGGGCATGAAACCAACCCTCGACATCATCCACATCATGCCCATGCCTCCTAGGAAGTTGACCCCAATCCAGGTACTTACTAGTTTAATCCCAAGATCCCTGTCACCCCTCCAAAGCACTGGAATACACAACATCCCTATGATGGCCAGCAAACCACTGTATAAGGCCGAGAATTTCATCACCCCCATCATGTCGTCCATGTATTCCATCAATGCATCCCATTCCGCCTTCGACCTGTCCCATTCCGCCTTCTCCTCCTCCGTACCATCCTCCGGATAGGGCTCAATATCCTCAAAATCTTCAGGCATTAAACTATCGACTAGCATGGGAGAAAGAATCCCCGACGCGGTATTGAATAGCATGAACACCACCATCAGTGCCATGAAGATGGCCAGTCCCTTCAGCCACCAAGGTGAAGGTTCTTTGGGAGCATATGGCGATTCAAGACCCGAGTTCATAACTCTCGCAAGGAAAGCCACAATTAGACTATATCTATTCCAATCGTAATTCGAGGTACAGTTCTCTGCTTTGGGTGAAGGCATTCTTCAGATGGATCGATGACGAATTCTTTGAGAAAGCGTCGCCCAAGAATAATTCTGTGGCGCATTCGTGAGCGGTCTTGAAGACACAGTTCGATATCATGATCCTGACCTGCAATCTCTAGTGTTGTTCTAATCACTGGACGCAATGTATCGTGACCTCCAGTATTTCTTACTCGACGCCACTGATATAGAGGGCGTTCAATCCAATTTCCATTCTTAGCGAGACGGAATCTTACGACGTTCTCCATGCCGTTATTACTCAAACTAATTTCTTCGGCATGGAGTGTATTTGACCAAGCACCGGTATCCATTTTCGCCATGGTTGCACCGGCTTCTAGTTCTGGTAAACCAATCCACTCGCGCCAGCCGAGTACTGTTCTTGCGCTCATGCCAATTGACTCCGACCGCTGGCGACAAACTATCCTTCTTGAATCCGACGCCTCAAAGAGCAAGCGCGTCGTATGTGAAACGGTTTGAAACAGCCTCAATTGTTAACTCACGAATCTTTCATATATGGTTGGTCTGGGCCATCTCTAATGGCGAGCGACACCATACCCGAGGCACTGACCTTCGATGACGTTCTTTTGTTACCCGCTGAATCAGCGGTTCTTCCGGCCGAGGTTGACTTGAAAACTCAGTTAACCACTTCTATCTCTCTGAATATTCCAATCATGTCAGCAGCCATGGATACTGTGACTGAATCACGTATGGCTATTGCAATAGCGCAATCTGGTGGAATAGGAGTAATTCATCGAAATATGAGTATTGAGGACCAGGCAGCTAAAGTGAATACAGTCAAGCGATTTGAATCCGGCTTGGTTCTAGACCCAGTTATGGTATCTCCAGAAACCACAATTGGTGAATTGCGTGCTCTAAAAGACAGGTATGGATTTTCAGGAATGCCAGTTGTAGATGATGAAGGTAACTTAGTCGGTTTGATTACAAATCGAGATATTCGATTTGTTGCAGATGATAACATTCTCGTCTCAGAAATGATGACTACAGATTTGGTAACAGTTCCTCCACACGTTGACCCAGAAGTGGCCAAGAAACTCCTTCACCAACACCGCATAGAGAAGTTACTCGTGGTCGATGAGGATGGAAAGTGCTCAGGCATGATGACTGTTCGAGATATTCAGAGGAGTCGCGATAATCCAGATTCCTGTAAAGATCATCGCGGCCGACTCCGTGTCGCTGCTGCGACTGGTACTGGCGAGAAGGGCGTTGAACGCGCACTTGCCTTATTTGCAGCAGGTGCTGATGTTGTTGTTGTTGACACGGCTCATGGCCACTCGCACGGAGTCTTGCACACGGTTCGTCAAATTCGCGAACAAGCAGGTGCTGAGGCTCAGATTATTGCTGGAAATGTTGCAACCGGAGCGGCCGCAGAAGCCCTAATCGCAGCGGGTGCAAATGCCGTCAAGGTTGGAATCGGTCCCGGCTCAATCTGTACTACTCGAATCGTCTCAGGAGTAGGAGTTCCTCAACTAACTGCAGTTCAATCAGTAGTTGCAGTTTGCAAGAAAGCAGGCATCCCTGTTATTGCTGATGGTGGAATCAAATTCAGCGGAGATATCGCTAAGGCAATCGCAGCGGGTGCAGATTGTGTAATGGTAGGAAGTGTCCTAGCAGGAACAGATGAAGCACCAGGTGAAATCATCCTCTACCAAGGTCGTTCATACAAGGTCTATCGAGGCATGGGAAGCGTGGGTGCAATGTCTAAGGGTGCTCACGATCGATACTTCCAATCTGAGCAGGGCGACACTCGAAAGTATGTTCCAGAAGGCATTGAGGGACGAGTTCCCGCAAGAGGACCTGTCGAGCATGTGATACACCAGTTAATTGGTGGTCTACGTTCCTCAATGGGTTACACAGGTAATGGTGATATTGCTAATATGAGAGCAAATTGTCAATTTATCAGAATTACAAACGCAGGCTTATCTGAATCTCACGTTCACGATGTTGAAATAACCCGTGAGGCTCCAAATTACCGACGCTGAATCATAGATTGCGGGACATATTGTTCAAGACTGCCCCCTCTCTCTCAGCAATATGAGTGAGGGATTGGCTGCGATTGTTGTCATCCTTCTTTTAATTCCGGGTTGGGCCGTTGGTTTAGGTGCCTTATTCCTCTATCTTTGGCATCGTTTTTATCGTTCTCAAAGAAATTCTACCGACACAGAATCCAAAATCGACTAACATACTATTCAAGTCATTGTTCTGCTTCGTAAGAATGTGGAACAGATAGTCCTCGGTGGTGGCTGCTTCTGGTGTGTAGAAGGGGCATTCAAGGATTTGCGCGGTGTCTCAGAAGTAATTTCTGGATATAGTGGAGGCGATGTCGAAAATCCGACTTATGAGCAGGTTTGTGGTAAACGCACCGGACACGCAGAAGTAGTTCGTGTTACTTTTGATCCAAATGTGATTCCACGCCGAATTCTTTTGGAAGTTTTCTTTACTTGTCATAATCCGACTCAATTGAATCGTCAGGGTAACGACATAGGCCCTCAGTATCGCAGCTGTATATTCTATTCAAATGATGAACAAAAACAAGATGCAGAGGCTGTTATTGAGTACTTACAACAAAACTTTGTAGATGACATTGTTACTGAAGTCAGCCCTCTAATTAATTTCTATGTGGCCGAAGATTATCATCATGATTATTATACAATAAATCCTCAAAAACCATATTGCCAAGTAGTAATCAGACCAAAAATTGCTAAGGTCAGGGCCACACACGCCCATCTATATGAGTGACTCCGGACTATCACCTGAGCCTTGGCCGGTTCACCTACTTGGACTGATTAGTCCTATTCTAGTAATCACTGGAAATCTTCTCGGAGGGGTTTACACTGCAATGGGGGTCATCTTCATCTGGGGACTCGGTCCAATACTAGATGTCTTAATGGGAAAAACCGAGAATCCCCGTCCCCCTAGGAACTCAGGAACCCCTTTCGTAGTTTTGTTATGGCTACACGGAATATTGCATATAGCGGTAATCGCCACTTTCTTCCAATTCGCAAATCAAGAAGCAGAAATTAATCTCTGGTTAATCGCAGCCGCCCTTTCATCAGGCCTATCATCGGGAGCATCCGCCATTGTTACGGCGCATGAATTAGGTCACAAAAAACCAAGAAGTCCTGGTTGGCTTTTAGCCCGTGTTCTTCTTTTTAGTGTCCATTATCCTCACTTTACTGCTGAACACAATCATGTACACCACAAGTGGGTTGCTACCGATCGTGATTCTGCTAGTGCAAGAAAGGAAGAAGGGCTCTGGATCTTCTGGTTCAGAACTATACCAGGCCAATTCTTATCTTCTGCTGGAGTTCATAATTCTAAAGGCAGAACAGGCATTAAAAATCCCACCTACCAAGGATTATTGTTGCAGATTATTGCAGTTATAGGGATTCTTTACTTCCCTAATGGAAAGGTGATGCTTGTAGGTTGGTTTATACTTTCATTGATTGCAATTCTAACTCTAGAATATGTCAACTACATTCGCCATTGGGGGTTGAGAAGGGGTGTTGATGAGCGTCAAACGGAGATGCATTCATGGAACACAGAGGCACGTTGGTCTCGCTGGTCTTTACTTGAATTGACACGTCACTCTCATCATCACTTGCAAGCCAGCGTCCCCTTTTGGAAACTACAACCTCACCCAGATGCTCCAGAACTTCCAGCCGGCTACTATGCCTGCTGGTGGCCATGTCTGATACCTCCTCTTTGGAGGCGATGGATGACCCCACGTCTACCTTGAAACCCGAAGAAGAAAGTGTAGGTCAGGGGTAACCTTCAATTCTGACAGGAATCGCAGCGCACCCGTGGTTCCAAGTTCGAGGTCTTCCGAAGATGGTTCTTCGGACAAGGCTTGGGCTATCCATGCTGCAATTATTGGTCTTAATTCTGGTAATCTTCTATTCCGTGGATTGGAACTCGATACAGAAAATCCAGAAATGTTCACTGTGGCATGTCTATCTATAATTGCCCTTGCCCTTCCCTTCCAAGCTATATTTTTCCTCATTAATTCTTACATACAAGAATCTACTCAAGTTCACCAGACAGAATATCAGATGCTTCAGAGATTATCTTTGATTTGTCAGACGGTTTCATACCTCTCGCTAATAGGAATAGGTCTTCTAATGTTTGCTACACACCAATACATTGGAATTGCTTTTACGATTGGGACCATCATTGCTTTCTTCCTAGTTAGGGCTGCGATGATTCACTCAGAATCTCTCTCTGTTAGTCATAGGTGACGTAGTGAGATTGATTGCTTACTTACGCTACGAACCTGTATGCCCGGCGCCTATGCCCTACCTAGTTGGCCACCTGGAACGCCTTGGGAAGCCTATCTATTTGCATTACTCATCCCTTTTATTCTTCGATTTTGGCTACTTAGAAGACCATTACTTGACTTGATATCAGTATTAGCACCGAAAGAAGAGAGAATGCGCCACTGGCGATGGCTTAGAAAAAATCATCAGAGACTACCTATCAGTGGCTTTGATGGGTTATTGAAACAGGAAGTAATTGCATTTTTACTACCTAGCATCGCTGCCGGAATAACTAGGTTAGGAATCGGTCAATTAGGTTGGAAAAATTGGGATGAGATTCCTAATTTGGGCGAAAACCTTCTGATTTTTGCTTTGGTATACTGGATATTGTGGGACTTTAGACGAGTAATGCGCACTCGTCGCTCAGTCAAGAAAATGGCTAAGTTGAACCTTGAAAGAGTGAAACGTACTGTTGAGAGAGCTCTTGCTAGTCGAGACTTTCTTCGCAATATAGAGGAATTCCAAATCCCCCGGCCATGGGCATCAATTGAAGTTCCTCATTCAGTTGATGGTGAGGAAATGGCTCTCGAAAAGCCAAGTAAAGTCAAAAGTTTGGGAGTGTTATTTCTTAACAAAGCTGCAGATTTGATTGATTATGGACTTGGATATGCGAAATATCCCGCAGAGGGAATCGCGGATCAAATAGAAAATCGAATGCAATCAATTCTTGACAAACATATGCAGGCTACTCGAGATTCTATGTTTAGTAATGTGATGTTTTCTTTATTCCCTTTACTTGTACTCAAGTTTTTACCTTCGATTGTTGGATAATTTTCTTCTCACTTGGTGAGGCCAGCATAATCCAAGCCAATCCTAACATGATTTGAACCATCCCCGTTAGAGCAATAACCTCAACTATACTCAATAATTCGTTTTCCATTATTAGCCCCGCTGAAAGTGCCGATATCCCCATCATCAAAGTTATTCCGAAATGATCGGTTCCCGCAACTCTGCCTCGCCATTCATCGTCAGATCTCTTCTGTAGTAAAGTGGTTGAAAGCACCCAATTCAGACCACTTGCAGCATGAGAGAAGAATACCAGTATCAGAATAATTTCCTTCCAATCGGCTGGATTTTCTTGTCCTACAAAATACGCAACAGCGATGTAAAATGTTCCGCATACCCCTACTGCAATTCCAAGTAAATATGGTATCAAACGTGGGTTACTCATTAGTGATCTTCCGGCCAGTGGGCCGAATCCACTACCAAATCCTCTAGCCATGAATAGAATTCCAACCCCTGCTGCAACTTCTCCAAATCCAACTTCCATTCCGATTAGAACGAGCAAAAATACCTGAGCACCTCCTCCTGAAGCCCACAGTCCTTTGGCAAATATCACTCTACGAAGCGATGGTAGAGATAGAATATATTTCCACCCTGAAACAATTTCTCCAACTATTAATTTCGGAGTAGCACTCTTTCTTTCTGATACATCAGGACCACCGGGTGGTAATGTCATGATTGCGAGAGCCGCCACAGTAAAGGTCACAGTATCTATCCATAGAGCTGGATTAACTTCTCCATCAAATAGAGAGATCGTTAAACCACCAATTGCAGAACCTATTCCCAATGCTACAGACCAACCACCTGAGGCCAGAGCATTTGCTGTCAGTAACTCTTCTTCGTTGCATATATTTGGTAGATAGGCGTATTCAGCGGGGTCAAATACAGCCCTAGCAGCCACCATCACAACAGCTAGAATATACACAGAAGTCAAGCTCCCTAGTAGATCGAAAACAAGTACAATTACGAGTACTACTAGAGAAGCAACATTCGCACCAAACATCAATCCCTTACGCGAATATCTGTCAGCAAGCATTCCTGTAAATGGAGTAACTAGTGCTAGAGAAAAGCTCCTAGATGCGAGAACACCAGCAATTGCAAGAGGAGAATTGTCACTCGCCTCTCCAGCTAAAATAAACAAGGCAATTACAGTAAACCAATCTCCTATGAATGAGATTTCATTAGCAACAAATAGTCTTCGAAAAGACCTATTTGTCTTGAGCAACTCAAGGTAGCCCACTCCTGTCATCAGACATCCGCGTGGTCAATGCACTATGATAGTCGCCCTTCGTAAGAGAAGCAATAAGATGGAACCAGTTGGACTCAATACATGGTCGAGGACAGGTTGGTCTGGATTGATCTTGAGATGACGGGTCTCGACCCTGATGAAAATACAATCATTGAGATAGCAACAATTGTCACAGAAGGAGATTTGTCGATTGTAGCAGAAGGACCAAATTTGACAATCGACGTTGGTGAAGATGAGTTAGCAAAAATGGATGATTGGAATGTATCTCACCATACTGAGAATGGTCTTCTAGATAGAATCGCTGAAGCAGGTGTATCTATGGATAATGCAGAGCAAGCGACTCTTGATTTTCTTCGCCAACACTGTGTAGAGGGTACTTCTCCACTTTGTGGGAATACTATTAGTCAAGACCGCCGATTCATGAGAAGATATATGCCTGAATTACATGATTTCTTCCATTATCGCAGCGTCGATGTAACGAGTATCAAAATTCTTGCACGTAGTTGGTATCCAGAAGTAAAGAAGTGGAGGAAAAACTCAGGTCACAGAGCTCTCGATGATATTCGTGGCAGTATTGAAGAGTTAGAGTATTATCGTGAACACCTATTCCTTAATGATGAGTGAACGAGATTCTATTCGATAGCCTGCCCCTCGTTATTTGTGATTACCAGATTCACCCCAAGACCAGATCTATGGTAACAAATTATCTCTAAACCTCTGATTAGGTGCCCGGTTCGAGCCCTACCAATGGAACCTGAATCATCTAAGTCAGTCAGAGAACGACGAACACCTCCTATCTCATCGAACCATGGTAGAAAACCTTCTGGAAAGAAACGAATTCCCAGAATCATATCAGTTCCATCAGTCCACTGAGAGGCATCCGCATCTGCTTCACTAGGCAGGGCGGGTGCATTTGGATGCGTGTGTAACCAATGTGTGAAGCGCCCTCCTCTCAAACCTCGTTCATCCGAGAAGAATTCATCCACCCATTCTTCAGGAACATGATGTACTTCGAATGAATCACCACGGTTGACTAGATGTGGTTCTCCTAGAACATACCCTTGTCCTTCAAACAAATTCATCTCTCGTTGAACTCCTGAGTATTTTTCTTCCACTTCATTTGGATTTGGGTATTGATGGTTGGGGTCCATGCCGACAAGAATTTCATCAGGTAGAGATTTGAATGTCCAGTCAATAATGGTGTCAAGATTATCAACAGGCATCAGAAGAACAGCCGCGTAAGAATCCCTATTTCTCAGAGATTCAGCATTGTATTCTCGCGCAGCCTGAATCAGCCAAGGATGAATCATTTCCTCCACACCTCGAGTTCAGGGAGTTGGAATTTCACAACTACTTCATCAGCCCCTGCGTACATCATATCTTGATTCGCAGACTCTGAACTGCTAATTCCAATAATAGCCTCAGGCCGAGTTAATTGTCCTGATGCTACTAAATCGAGCAAGCCTTTCAGAACTTCCAAGCCTTTGATTGGTGGAATATAGTGATCGAGAAGTAGTACATCAGGTTCGAATTCTTGAATCCGCTCAAAACAATCCATTGTATTCCAGTATTGGCAAAATTCTACATCGGCAAAATCGACATTACCCTCACGCAGAAGCGCCTCAATATCATAGGAGTCCTCGAATGCGAGTACTCGCATAATTACATCTCCTGATGTTCCCACCAAGGAGGTGCCTCAAACCATGAATCATGGTCCACGGTTCTGTCAATAGACGGTAGAGTCAGAACCTGATAGCCAGCAAATATTGACATTCCCACAGATGCACATGGAGATGGCAGGTAGTCCTCACCCGATTCTGTAATTATCAACTGAATTGTATGACCTTTAGGAACTATTACGTCCATTGGATTGAATTCCATCAGCATTCTGTAATTCGTCATTGGATATGTTGGCAGGGCATCGTATCCCCCCTCCCTGTACCTTACATCCATAGTTGCATGTCCCAATCTTAGCCCAGTGGTGCCATCATACATTGTTACGAATAATTGTCCTCCGTTGCACATATTTGTCCGAGCATCGATATGCAATGTAGGTAATCCGGAGATATGCATATCTTCCATCATTGGTTTACTTGTAATTTCCATAGATTGTTGCGAGTTAACGGTACCCATCATACCCCCATCCCAATCAGAAATTGTAAATTGTATATCTTGGGTATCTTCTGCTGGCCATGTTTCTTCGATATGCCATCTTCCGTCATTTCTTTGAACTTGAACATATGATTCTGGTTCATCCCCAATTCCTTTCAGGTAGTATTCGAACCACGGGAAGAGTTCGACTGCCCAATCAAATCGAGTCATGTTAGGGTAGGCCTCGGCGCCGTAACCACTCGTCACCTCCGAGTGTCTATCTGGTTGATCGGGGTAGTTATGCGCCCACTGACCAGCAATTGTTCGGACGTTGATGCCCTGCTGACGTAGCAATTCATGGGTCGGGAAAGCATGGTAAGGGTCGACATTCCAATCCTGCATTCCCCAGACGATGTAAACGCTACCATTGTAATTGTCAAGAACATCCTGCAGATGGTATCTCTCATCCCAGTAATCGTTCCATTCGTCTCCACCAAAACCAGCACCCAACCATGTTGTGAAAGGACTTACTGGACCGATTACATCATCACTACACATTCTCATGTCGTCCTCTGTTGCGTCCGCTGTTGAGCCTTCATAGAGCACATCATAGAGCATAGCTCTAGCCTCACTAGAGCCATTTCTGTAGAACATCTGTTGTACGCCGATTGAGCCAGAAATTGGTACAATAGTTTTCAGATGAGGTGAGGGATTCTGAGCCGCTTCCCAATTTGTGGTTCCAGCATATGACTTACCCATCAATCCAACATTTCCATTTGACCATTCTTGCTCACCCAACCAATGCACAGCGGCTTGAATCCCAATCTGTTCGCCGAGTCCTTTGACATCTTGGCAGTGCGTCGATTTTCCAGTCCCGAATGTTGATATCTGTGCCATAGCATAACCGTGTGGCACAAATTGGTCTAGAACCCAAGCTCCAACTCCAGCATCTGGAACTGTGTTGGGATTAGAGTCATCACCCACTATTCCTTCGCCTCCAAAGTCATAGTAAGGGTGCACAGTAGCAATTACAGGTACTGCTGTACCGTTTGGTACATCCGGCATCCACAGAGCGATATGCATCAATGCGGACCCAGGATAACCTACATCTTGCTCACTTGCAGGAAGATCAACCTCGACAAAGTGCTCAGTAGGCCCAGTCCAAGAATAAGGTCCCTGTTCCGGTAGTTGACTACGAACGCCCGTCATGTTGAGATCCATTGTATGCCGTTCGTGTACTGGCGTGTTCCACCAATCGTCGCTTCCGCCATTGGTTATGGATGGGCCAGCAGCAGTCCACAGGGTAGATAGAATCAGCATCGAAACGATACCTACTGCCGCTACTCCTGCCCCTTGCAATATCCTTCTGTCAAGGTTCTTGACACGTTCAATTAGATTGGATTCAATGAGAATCTCCGCCTCAAAGACATCCTCATCACAGTCATGGCTGTGTGAGTGTCCATGGTCACAGCACTCCTCGCCCATCACTCGGCTGACACCGTACTAACACATGAGACTGATGCTTCTGCGAAGCATCACGCGCGAGGCCGTAAATCTAGGTCTAGGACAATATGATCCCAATGTGGTGCATAGGATTTTACTCGAACACGCGCCGCGTCTTTCACCACGAAATTTTTTGATATTTCAGAAATTGAAGCAATTGTTTCATCTATCCATGAATCATGATTTTTGGCTGGAGCGACTCCATGAATATGGAGCACTCCGCCACTCGTTTTTAGACAATCTACAGCTAGGCTGAATCCTTCTTCTGCGGAAGGTAATAATCCTAGAATTACCCTGTCAGCAATTCCCTGTAAATTAGGAGCAGTTACCCGATTATCACCTGGATGAATTGTGCATCTATCGACCACATTATTATGTTTGAGATTCCACTCTAAAGCCTCTATTGCATTGGGGTTCCATTCACAACTGTGGATATGCTCGACTTTGGAGTGAATTAGCATGGGTAAAGTGTAGTATCCAATACCGCAGAATAGGTCAACAACAGTTTCTCCTGATTTTCCCACTTCTCCCATACGGCGACGTTCGTTGACATTACCTGCTGAGAACATGCATTTGGTAAATTTGTAGCCAAAATCAACACCATTCTCTCGTCTTACTACCCAATCCTCATTTCCTAATAGTAACTCAACACTTGACTCGCGTCGTTCACCAATAATTTCACCAATTCTTCCAAGTCGTTGTACGGATAGTCCCCGAGCTATTGCATTCCATAGTTCAGTCCCAATATGTTCAGCCCACAGATCACTAGAGAATGCCCCTCGTTGTAGGAGTGCAACATCTGCGAAGCGTTCCCAACGCTTCGGTAGTTCATCAAGAAGGCGCTCATCTGCCCCTCTAATCTCAAGTAACCTAGCCACCTCCTCGCGCACGCGGCGATGTGGGTCCTCCCTGTGCATCAGTATGATTCACGACGCGTGTCGGATTCAGACTTATGGTAGGTGGCTGCACATACGCGCGACATGCGTCGCGCGGCGGTAGCAATGGTAGTGGTACTTCTTTGCCAAATTGTTGCCGCAGCCCCACCTCCTGGAGACCCCGAAGTTTCCAATGACATATGCTCTACATGGGAGGGGGGAAATGGAATCTGTGATGATTATTCTTCCTTATTGGACGAGACTGCTTCCGATGAATGGGTTGAGGGTGTAGTTGAGATTAGAATGGAGAGTGCTGAAACTGTTGAAATGACAATCACTTTAGCAATTAGAGAACTTCCTAGAAGCGATTTAGATTTATTAGATTTAGATTTACAAGGTGATAGTAATCCTGCTGATGGAATACCTGCAGACTATATCCGAAATTATCGCTCTCTTAGTAGAACAGGCACTAAATCAATTGAGGACATGATGATTGAGAGTATAGAAGATACAGTTCAACAGATTATCGAAGAGAATTTTCCAGATGCAAGTCCTGGTGATATTCAACCTACCAACAATATTGACTTCATTGATAGAGCGGGTATCTCTTGTTCTTATAATCCAGATATAGATTCTATAGACGAACAAAATGGGCGAGAAAACAATCCATTTGATCCTCCCATTTGTATGCGTTCAGTTCTCACTTTGAACATCGATCCAACCAATATTGGTATTGATTCTGACACAGGGGATATTGACAGAATGATGCAGGGTTTGATGGTTATGGGGGGCGAAGTAGTTTCTAACTTCACAACCATTGCAACACCCGGTCAGTACCTCGAATATGTGATGATACCTCCTTCCTATTCTAGTGTTAGAGAGGTCAACGCTCCTGGCGAGTTATTCAGACAGGGCCAACAAGTATCTTCTGGAGCTTGGATAGGGCTGAACAATCTCGCAGGTTCTTCCCTATCACCTGCAACATCCGTTGACTTAGTTGCAGTGTTAGGGAGTGGCACTAATCCGCCAGATTGGCAAAACGATGCGGGGTCTTCATTGAGTCTAGAGTTATTTATTGATGTCAGTGATCGAATGAATAGCCGAATAGATATGGAGATAGGTGTTCACCATCTAAGCGCAGATACTTTAGCAGATTGGGGACTAAATTTTGAAACTTCGACAATAAAACTGGATTCTGTAACCTCAGACGGAATTAGAATGTTTGATTCCGAGATGGATATTGATACAGAAGAACTGCTAACCTCAATTCCAATTGACTCACTCTCCGATACATTTTCTGAAGCCTTAGGTGTAGATGTTCTGTTCCAGACCCCTACTTTTGCACCATCTCATGAATCTGGAGGATTAATGTTTCAACACAATCCAGGTGTGACATGTGAGGAGAATCTAGCATACAGATACTGTTTGGGAAATAGCGGCGCAATGGCGAGTACTTACCCAGTTCTACTTCAAGCTAGTACTGTGTCATCTGAGATGCAAATATCAAATATCGTTAGCCAATTGATTCAGCATGTTGAGGGCGATATTTCAACAATAGATTTGTCAATTATGACTGACGAAGATCTTGCCGCAATTATGAGTGTACTCGAAATAGAGATAGAAACCGATCTTTCATGGATTCAGGATTCTTTACCCGCAGATTTTCCCACTTCAGATGTTAGGATAGTGATGCAATTACCAGATTGGATTGACTCGACCAATGGAGACCCCAATACTATTGTCCTTGAGGCACCATATGTTGGAACTAGCAGTGGTGAACTTGGATTCAAAGGCGCAAGACCATTCGACTGGCAGCACGCAATATGTCTTGAAAATGGAAGAGGAGGACCTGGCGATCCAACTGAATGTACTGACCATAGCCCGGACTTAATCTGCGGCTCTAATCAGAAAACTTGCCTTTCTATGGATAGTAGGATAGAGGTGCGGAAAGTTGCACTAAGAGAGACTTCTGCTGCAGTTGAAATTGAATTTTCGGCCGAAATAACACTTGAGATATATCGCCTTGGCTTGATTGAGGGTGAAGACGGAATAGAGATTGAACCGATACCTTCTGATTTGATTCGACGAGTCATTGCAGTTGGCGACCGTAGAGAAGGTGGTCTTCTAATCGGATCAGAGCAGAAAGCAATTATTCCATTCACCAATGAAGACTACGAACTTGAAATTTCAAATGCAGGTTTGTTGGATTTGGCTTCCGCACTCACTGAAGAGGTAGAATCATCATTCACCCAAATAGAAGAAATGAGTGCTCAGAAAATAATCTTTGGAGACAATACTTACACCTCCTCATTAGACATAGGAGCAATCTCCTTTGACATAGAAATGCCTTGGGTTGATATGCCTGCTGATATGGAGCCAACCGATACTAATCCTATTCGATTATCTGTTAATGTTCAACCTTCATCAATGATGCTAGCATTGAGGGATGATGAAGTAAGTTTCAGTGTTGGTCCAGCATATTACTCGGCTAGCATCACAGATAGACTGGGAGAAATGCTAGGATTGGAATTTTCCGATACAGGAGTAAGCGTTGATGGACTAATTTTCGAATCATTTGTCCCTCCAATTATGGAACACACTTTGTGGGGTACAATCCGTTCCTCAGCTAGAGCTGAAGTCGTCCTTCCTGAAAATGTGAGATTACTATCCTTTGAGTCTGAACTCGGGTTATCTGAACTTACAGAGGAGTCTGGCCAACAAATTTTGAGTTATAGGACTCCAGTATGTCCGAAAGCGGATACATGGCCGGAATGTTACAAAGAGAAAGACACAGTAACTTGGGAAGTTGAGATTGGGTACATGCTTATTCTAGGAGAACTCGCTCCCTATCTATTCCTGCTTACCTCGCTCTTCTTATTGCTAGTCAGTCGAAAAATTAGGAAAAGAAATGAATTAAAGAAGGAAAAAATAGATGCTCAAAGTGCATTTGAAGAGCAATTATTAGAGTTGGAATTTGCCGCTCAAATGGGCGAATTGGAAGAGAAAATAGTCATAGAAAGTGAAGTAGTTGAAGATGAATGGTGGGAGGAGCAGAAATAGCCCCTACCAATCAATAATTTCCTATTGTAATTTCAATGAAGATGCTCGTAAATCCTAGCCGCGAGAGACTTGCCGATTCCGGGAGCAAGTGCTAATTCAGCAATTGTTGCATGTTCAATTCCTTTCATCCCACCAAAGTGTCGAAGTAACGACTGAATCTTCTTTGCTCCAATCCCCTCAACCTCTTCCAGAGGGCTCTTCAACCCACCTTTTGAACGTCTTTTTCGATGGTACGTATTGACGAATCTATGTGCTTCATCGCGTGCATGAATAAGCACTCTTGATCGTCGATCTAGAACAACAGGTTCAGCATCAAGACGCCAAAGAGTCTCTTCTTTCTTGGCTAATGCTGCTACAGGGAATCTTCCTGATACACCATTTTCTTCCAGTGTTGAATTGACGTGCGAGAGGTGAACTTTTCCTCCATCTAGGAGCAATAAATCCGGCCATTCTTCTTGTCGTTTTAGCCAACGCTGAACAACCTCCTGCATCATTCTCAGGTCATCCACAGCCTCTGTTTTAATTCGATAAGTTCTGTATTCTTTCTTTACTGGTCTTCCATTGCGTAGAACAACTGCTGCGCCAACCCTCTCATTTCCTTGCAGTTGGGCCATGTCGAAGCAGACTATGTGGTCTAGAGAGTCAAATCCGTGTAACTTAGCTGCTTCATTTGCCGCAGTCTGTTCTAAACTACCTGAGCGTCTAGTGGTTTGACGTTGGGCTTGAATTTCTGCATTTTTATCTGCCATGCCTCGTAAATTGGCTAATTCACCACGTTGTGGATTACGAACCTCAACTTTGTTTCCTCTCCGCTCTTTCAACCAATCAGTCAATGAATCGGAAAGAGGTGCTGGAACGAGGAGAGTTTTGGGTGGACGACGATTCGAGTAGTGTTCGGATAGAACTAGAGAAACTGAAGCAACTACATCTCCTCGATGAATCAGTGGATAACTGACCTGACCTTGGATAATTCCGTCTTTGGTGTACAGAATCACTACTACAGCAATATCAGCAACTGAAGCAAAGCCCACTGCATCGCAGTCTTGGTAGAATCGGCTATGAATTACCTGTTGAGAAACTGTAGTGTTAACTGCCGCAATTAGATCCCTTTTGTTTGCGGCAGTTTCGTAATCTAAATCTTCAGAAGCAGCATCCATTTCCTCCTGTAGTGCCTCAATTAGTACACTTGCATCTCCGTTGAGGACACTTTCTGCTGCACGAACCTGTTCATTGTATCCCTTAGGCTGGACACAAGGAGCTGTACATAAGCCGATATGCATAGCAAGACACCCCTTTGGTAATAATTCAGGGCAGTCTCTAATTCCAAATTGTCTTCGTAGTAATTTTATCACTTGTTTAGCAGCACTAGCGTCTGGAAAGGGTCCCCAAAGGTGGGCTCCCTTTGGGGGATGTCTTGTGTATAGTACTCGAGGAAATTCGTGGTCAGTAAAAGCGATGAAAGGGTAAGATTTGTCATCCATTAACATAGAATTGTAGCGAGGTTTGTGTTTACGAATTAGTTGCCTCTCGAGAATTAATGCTTCGGACGGAGACTGCGTTACTATGAATTCGACATCATCAGAGCTAGCCACAAGTTCTGGAATTTTGTCCCTATCAGGATTTTTGGCGAAATAGGATTTAACACGATTATGAAGATTAGTCGCCTTTCCGACGTACTGGACCCTACCATCTGAACGTCGGAAGAGATAGACTCCGGGCTTGTTCGGTAGGTCGAGTAAGGCCTGATTCACTGGCATGGGGGTGAATCGGTAGAGGTCAACGCCCATGAACTGATGGCCTCGCTCACCCAACATGCTGAGCGAGACCCAGGTCCGACTTCTGCTCCGATTGGCAGAGTTTGGTGCCGAAATGGAGACTTCTTGGGATGTACCTCGAAGTTTGTCTCTACCAGGTTTAGCAGAACATTTAGGGCTAGTACGTTCAGCAATACATTCACCTCTCAAGGAGTTGGAATCATCTGGTTTGATTTCTACTCGTTCAGCCCATGTAATTGGAGGGGGCTCACGCCGCCGTACTGTTGTTCATCTAACCTCAATAGGGCGGGAAAGAGCTGAATCATTGTCTAAGGAGGAACACAAATCTGAGGATTTTGGACGAGTGGTTGGACCTATACCAGATTCAATACATCTTCATGGAAGAGAAGAAGTTGCGATTTCTATTGCTGAATCATTATCTTCGGGCTCACGAATTCACCTAAGTGGATTGCCCGGTATTGGTAAAACCAGTCTTGCTCGTTCAATTGCTGGAAAGTTGTTAGAGAAAGGTTGGAGAGTTAGGTGGTCAACTTGTCATGCTGATGCTGACGCGCAAAGTATTGGTAGAATGTGGATGGATGGTGACTCTCCTTCTGATCCAACTGCTATTGCATTGGCAGCCTCTGGAAAGAAGACCCTCATTGTTCTGGATGAAGTACAGGAATTGAGCCCACGTCATCTAGAATCCATTTCAAAAATTCTCAGTTCTTGTACTGAAATTGGTGCTACAGTACTTATTGCCGTTCGTGCACCAAGTCCCTTTACTGAAATATCCGGATTTGAAGAAATCCGTATTGAGGGATTAGATATTCAAGATGCTATCGAATTACTTCCTGAGAATACCGAGTTAGAATTAGCAAAGCAGGTTGCTGATGCATTTGGAGGGCACCCCTTAGCCCTTCGTCTGTGGTCTCCTGAAGATGAGGCACCGGGTGAAGGACAAGAGGTTCAGGATTATGTTGAACAGACAGTAATTCGTCGCTTAAGCGGAGAGGGAACTAGTACTCTAGATGAATTGAGTTTAGCTCCAATACCAATTGAGATATCTGAACTTTCAGATGATTCAGGAACTGCTGAACTAGATGATGCCGCTGTATTGCGTTGGGCCGAGAGTCTCGTCGAACCCCACCATCTAATTCGTAATGTTCGTAGGGCATCTTTGAATGAAAATGAAATTCATTCAATCCACTCCCGTGTTGCTGAATTCTGGTCTGAAAGAGAGGGTTCTAGAGCTCGCCGAATAGAGGCACATCATCGAATTAAATCAGGTGAAGAGCCAGATATTAAGTGGCTTCTACAAAGTATTTCGATGGTGGCCAAAGAAGATAATGCGGCGGCCGCAGTTTTGATGGAAGACGCGGTCGTAGTTAGCGATGACGAGTCTATTCGACTAGCAGCAGTTGACCTCGCATTAGAAAGGGGTGATACCTCGATTGCTGAGAATCACATCAAGGAAGTATCACCGAGTCCACAGAGTATTATCCGACAAGCTCGAATAGCGCGATTGAAAGGTGATTCAAATCTGGCTTCGGAACTTGAATTACAAGCTTTAGAAGACCTTCCTCCTGCTGATTTAGTAAGACATCAGATTTCCACCTTGGTGAGAAATCATGATGACCGTTTACCCGGCACGTTGACAATTATCTCAACGGCTGAAATAGATGGAATAGATATTTCACGACTTCCCGATTCAGATAAATCAGCAGCATCTTTGGCTCTCAACTTGCTACGTCATGCTGTGGCAATAGAGAAAGGAAATGTAGAGTTGGCTGTAAATACTCGCTCAGCCCTTGCTACAGTACTAAGTGAGGGTCACCCTAGACTTGCTTTGATTGATCTTAGAACACGACTCGCAACTGAATCATTGGGTGCAATAGAGGCGGCTCAAGTATTCATCACCGACGAAGACAATGGTCCAGCAAAAGTTCGAGCAATTCACGCAACTCTTGAAGCTACGTATCCCGATTATCCTGATTGGTTAGTATCAGAGCATGCGAATCTCAGTGCCGAATCACTTCGTTCAGATGTTGCATCGCATCGACGTTTAATCGCACAGTATTGGTATTGGCGCGGCATGCTTGAGCCGAGTATGAGACTCTCCCATTGGCGAGAGGCAATTAGTCGCTTCAAAACAGCCGAATGCAGCAATGCCGCGGCAGAACTTCTGATTAGATTGACTCAATCACTATGAAAACAGTCAGATTTCAGTACCAATTAGAGTGCGAGTTTCGGCAATTCCAGAAACTGAACGAACTTCTTTGACAATGCATCGAGTTAGTTCCGCTTCATCCTCAGCCTCAACCTTCACGAAAAGATCGTGGATACCAAATACAATCCATTGTCCCGTTACACAATCGAATTGAGAAACTGCATCTCGCACAGCAACTTCTTTCCCAGGCTCGGTAGTAATTAGAACAAATCCGACAGCCATAATTAGACCTCCACAGCGATTAGTGTCTCGGTTTGCTCAACTCCGGGGATCTTTCTGAATTCACCCATGAGGACCTTTGCCATCTCCTTTTCATCACTAAAATCGATTCGGGCTGCAAGGTCATATTCACCATAGACAACATGTGTTTCAACAACGTTATCTATTGACAGAAGTGCTCTGTATACCTCTGCTTCCATCATTGGTTTTGTCTTGATAAGAACGAAAGCAGTACTCATTCCAAAGTCCTCTATTCAGTCCCGCCTTATTGCCTGTTTATGACACCTACTATCATAGAATCCGATTCACCCAATAGAGGGGAAATAATACAACGGAAGGAGTGAGCCGCCCGTTATGAACTGGAGGCGGAAGGCAAGGTTCCCCCTTGCCATAGCTCTGGTTTTATTGATGCTAACTTCAATTGCAGTACCACTTGCTGCTAATGCCTCATCAATTCGTTCTACTACTGTTTGGTCTGGAACTGTGACTTTACCTGACGGATATATTGTAGGTGCTCAGGACATACTTGTTGTTCAGGCGGGTACAACAATTCAGTTGGGCTCAGACGAGGATATCACAGTAGATGGCCGAATTACTATACAGGGTACTAATTCCAATCCTGTTCTATTGGAATCGATTATTGGGAAACACGATGGGATAGTCTTCAATCAATCAAGTCAGGGATTAGGTTCATCTATTGAGAATATTACAATCAATGATTCCGAATACGGAATCACAGTGTATGGTAGCAATCCTGTATTGACAGATGTTATTGTAAACAATGCAGATCTAGTTGCAGTGGATTTATTCGATGGTGCAACTGCACGAATCTATAATCTAACTATCAATGGTGGCGGTCAAGACGTACACGGGTTTTCAACTGGTTGGAGATATGGTGTAGGCCTATCAGTTGGAGCATATTCAGCCCCGATTGTCGATGGTATGGTTGCTAATGGTCTAATTACACGAGCCGTGAACTATTGGGGTAATTCTGGAGGTTTGGTATCTAATCTTGAGATTTCTAATGTATCTGGTGCTACGCTTTCGGTAGCCGCTGGTATTTGGGTTGAGGACTCTATACCTCTAATCACCGATGTTAACGTTCAGAGGTGTGACAATGGTATATTTGTTCGGCACATCACAGAAGGTTGGCAGACTCGTCCAACATTCCATAGAGCAGTTGTTGAGAATAGCATGTATCGAGGAGTGATGGTCGAACAGTACAATCACAGTATGTATTTGAATATCCCTGCAAATGCCATTTTTGAGGATTTAGAGATTAGGGGAACTGGAGGTCCAGATGCAAAAACACCAGGTCTTGGGTTTGCGGCCTTTGAGTTGAATACTAGCGGTGTTGTTCTTGACAATGCCCTAATCGAAGACAATCCTGTAGTTGGATTCAAGGCTTATCTAATCGGTTCTTCAACTATAATCAATGGTTTAACTCTAGATAATAATGGTAAATCATCCTTGACTGCACCAATAAATGACCGTGCTGGCCTATTCATGCGTAGTGTCAACTGGGCTCCTGTCGTGAACGACCTCATAGTAACCAACTCTAGTGGAATTGGAGCTCTATTGTGGAAAGGAGGTGTGATGGGTCATGATTGGTACATCGCAAATAACTCAGGTAATGGTGCCGACTTCCGCGAATTTCACCCTGCTATCACTATTCTTCGAAGTCGCGACAATTCTGGGCACGGAGTTTCGGTACGTGACTCAAGCAATGTGGAGTTAGAATTTGTTCTTACTTCAGGTAATGGAATTGGAGCAACATCTCCTTTACTCGGGTCTGGGATATATTTCAATGAGGCAAATGATATCATGAGTGGGGGAAAGAATGTCTCTTGCTTTACTTGTATTTCTAACTCTGACCAGCATGGTGTAATTGTTCGAAATAGCATTGATTTGCAATTAATTTCGGTTGAAATTCATGACCCTTTGAGTGGCCCGGGATTGGATATTGACAATAGTGGCCTTGCTCGTGATGGTCACGTGATAATGGATGATTTACGAGTCGACTTAAACTCAAGTGGGTACGCAGTAGAGATGACAGATACGAATGCCTTCATTTCCGGACTGGACTTATCGGGAGATAATGGAGGCGTCTATTGGAAAGCAGGTGACTCACTGACTTCGAGTATCTATAACAGCATTATTTCGGGAAGTGGTGGAACGTGTTTCGATATTATAGATCATCATGAATTGATAGGCGACAACATTGGGCTTTCGTGTGGCAATGGCTCAAAACCCTCAATCGAATCTAGTTTTGTCAATTTCACTGACTCTGGATTTATCCCTAGTAATGGCTCTGAGTCTTCATTCCACCTAATCGAAGATAGTCACTTACGTTGGATTTCTTCCAATTCAATTAGCACTCCAAGTTATTCCTCAATAGACAATATTGTCGATATAATGTGGTTCGTTGACGTCCATGCAATAAATCAGATATCTCGTCATATCCCATTTGCTCAGGTCAATCTTTCCTTCGATGCCTTTGAGTCTTCAGATAATTACACACTTCCATATTCTGGTTTCGACACATTTGGCCCTTACATTGGAGCCCGTTGGCTTCCCTCCCAAGGCTGGTCTTCTGAGAACCAAGTCAATGTGGGGTGTGATTATGATGGTGTTCACAATGACTCAGTAGTAGCAATACTAAGTAATGACTTGACCGTTTATTGCCGACTTGAGTTAACTAACCAACCACCTTTCATTATTTGGGATTCACCAGAAGCGGATGCTGAATATCCAAGTGGTTCTGCTGTGATTTTCAATGCAAACGAGTCATGGGATCTTGATGATGACCCCCTAACTTATTCATGGACAAGTAATGTTGATGGAGATTTGTACCAGTCTTGTATGCAAGGTTTGGGTGTGGAAGGTAACAAATCTTACCTGATGACAAATAATCCACCTTTTTCTAATGATGGTTGCCTTTCTGATGGAGAACAGGAGATTACCTTGGAGGTGTGTGATGGTACCCATTGTGTCAATGAAACTCGAACAATTGTCTTATTCAATCAACCACCCTCATTATCCGTATCAACTTCACCAGGAATCTCATCATGGGGAATTATGCATCTTGGTCGCACTGCCAATGCAACTATCTCACTAGATGGCAGTAGCGACCCAGAGAATGACCCCTTGACTTGCTGGGTCGTAACAAATTATGGTTTTTCAACACCGACAGATCAAGGGTGCCCGATGATATTTGATATCAACTTCCCCGGTGCTCCAACGGACTTCTCCATTACAGTGCATCTTTCTGATGGAAACAATCCAGATGTAACTTGGAGTTTTAATGTTAGGCTATTCAATGAAATTCCTGATGCCGAATTCGATGTACTAAGAGCAGGTGAAGAATCTTCTTCGTTAGTTACTCTAGACGGCACTATGGTAACTGACCCGGAAGGAGATGAAGTACGGTTTGAATTTTGGAGCGACCTAGATGGAATGTTGGTATCAAGTGTAACTCCTGATGATATTATTCAATGGCAGGGGTGGTTGAGTAAAGGAATCCATACGATTACGATGTATGTTAGTGACGATCGTTCAGGCCACGCTACCAATTGGAATTCCATCCAAACCCTCGTCCATGTCAACAACTCCGCTCCCTTCGCGGTCATCGCCAATCCATTAGATCAAACATTAACCGATTCTGGCACATTGATTAGATTCGATGCTACTGGTTCTGGAGACTGGGATCTTTCTTGTTTGGATTTGCCAGATAATGGTTCAGGCTTCATCTGTAATCCTACTACGGAATCAAGTAATGACTTGGTTAGTGTAATATGGGAAAGTGATAGATTGGTAGACCCATTTGCTAACGGTTGGATCGTTGATTCTAGATTGCCGAAGGGATATCATACCATTACTGTAACAGTTGATGATGGTTCAGGGGAATCCAGTTCTAATTCTATAGTGATACGAGTAGAAGAAGCAGCTCCTGTATTGATTCTAGATTCTCCAGTCCCTGACGCAGAAGTATTTTCCAATGCTCCAGTCCTTTTCGATTTCCGTCGCTCATTCGATCCTGACGGAGATGATTTCACTGTAACTGTGATATCAAATCTAATGCTTGAGCCAATCCTTGAAGCCAAGACAAATGAATACTGGTACAACGATTATCTTCCAGCAGGTGAGCATGAGTTAACCTTTGAACTGCGTGATTCTACAAATCGTGTGATTACCCATACTCAGATGTTGTATGTGATGCAAACAGGCCCTGTAGCTGTAATTAGTGGATTACTAGATGGTCAATATATACCTCCTGGGACTGAATTAACTCTCGATGGTTCTCAATCATATGACTATGATGATGATATCGTACTCTATCAATGGACTACAGGTGATGGAACCATGCTTGGTGACAAGTCAGTTCTCGAAGTTACCTTTCCTCCAGGTAGTGTAAAAATTAATCTTCTAATCAAAGATTCGCGAGGCGCTTCCTCAACAACCTCTGTTAATCTAACAATTGGCTCCTCTTCGCCTTCCCTTTCAAATTTACAAATCACACCTAACTCAATAAATGCCGATGAACCAACTATGATGAGACTGACTGTGGCTCTTGACGACCCAGATGGTACCGCACAGTCTGTTATTGGTGAGATGATGGCTGGCGGTGAGTTGATGAGTTTACAATTCTATGATAATGGAATGGATGGAGACGAAGTCGCAGGAGATGGTATTTGGACCTATATTGGTACATGGTTAGTATCTGAAGGAAATTCAGTTCGCGTCGAGGTATGGGCTATTGATGGCAGTTTAGTGAGTCCTGCACAGATTCAGAATGTTGAAATTGTCAAACCTGAGAATACCAATCTTTTCACGTGGATTTCAGGTAGTGGCCTTCCTTACTTTATCGCACTATTAGTAATCCTAACAATTGGTGGTATGGGTATACAAAAGCAGCGTAATGAAGCGATTAAGAGAGATCTTGAGATGATTGAATCTTGGTCTACTTTTGACTCTAGAGAGTTAGATGATGATTTCGATGCTGACTAAAGATTGAAGGCTAGCCCCTGTCCTCTCTTGAATATGCATGTAATGACTAAAGTCACCTTGGGTGTAGGCGGCGTTCTATTTTTGATTAGCACAGCAGCTCTTGTAATAGGGGGGGCCTCATTCGGTGATGCAATAGAGGATTTTGATCCTAATTCATCTGGTGATGATTATTGGACTGGAGATACTGATACCACATTTACTGGGGAATTAAATGTGCTTTCTATATATTATGTATTTGTTGAAGAAGGTTATGAAGTAGATGTGTATGTTTCTGGGAATGGTTATTTCACATCCTGTGAAGATTGGGGAGATTGTGATTTTTACGACCTACCTGGGTACGATTATGTTGGTGATATTAATGTCGACGTGTCTGGTGATTACGAAGTCGAATTTACTGAAAATGAAGGTCAACTAGTCGACGTCAAGATTCGTGAAGAAACAATCCCAATCGACGGTTTAATGGGACTGGGTGGTGGATGCTGTGGCCTATGCGGTGCGCTTTTGTTCCTAATTATTGGAGGCATCATGGCCTTTACACTGAAGGACAAACCTAAGGTTCAAACCACAATTCAA
>MPLU02090013.1_pt1 | contig 24686 bp, 29 predicted proteins | sample 1617381 | NCBI WGS metagenome assembly MPLU02 (sample SAMN05944801, study PRJNA350692) | marine metagenome | biome: marine; feature: ODZ; material: water; isolation source: 90 m water sample filtered on 0.2 um supor filter | place: Pacific Ocean | collected 2012-04-08 | depth 90m m
AGCTATCTTTATGAAGCCGATCTTGATGTTGATAGAAAAGAGCTAATGGATTGGGATGCGCCTTTAAAAGATCAACCTGAAAATGTACAAAGGGTATTAGCTCCTTACGCAAAAGATTACACTTCGTCAGATATAGACGCCATGGCAGCCATTGAAGATTTTTTAGATACGGACTATGCAAAATCTTTTCCTACCGCAACGGAGGTAAAACGAGCTAAACAAATTTTAGACCCTTCTGACGATTTCCTAGAAAGTATTGATGCTTCTGAGTGGCTTAAATCTGAAATGGAAAAAGGAACCAAAAGTAGTTTTTTTAATCTTTTAGGTGATTCAACAAAAGCTGGGACAATTTATGAACGTATGAGTAGAAAGCTAAAAAATAATTATTTTGCTTCTCAAAAACTCAGTGAAGAAGGTGTTCCCGGCATTAAATATTGGGATCAAGAAAGCCGTGGAGAAGGAAAAGGAACTCGAAACTTTGTAATATTTGATGATAAAAATGTAAAAATAAAAAGTCGGGATGGGGAACCTGTCCTACCCGAAGAAACTCCTCCTCAAACTCCTCAAGAACTGGACGAGGTAATGCAAGCTCTTGAACGGGCTAACCAAAACCGCGCACGACGAACACAAGAAACGGGCTTGCCTTATGTGCCTAAGAAAGAGCCACCACCTGCTGAAGGCAAACGAATAGACTTGAATGAGCCAGAACTTGATCTGCTTGAGCGTGAGAGAAGGCTTCAGCAAGCTGTTACTGTTCCAAAATACGAAGGAATGAGGGATGAAGCGGTAGAGGCGTTAAGACGAAAAGGGATTATGAGTCAAAGGGAATTTGAAAAAGCAGAGTGGGATTCTTTTGATAAGACAGGTAACTGGGACAGTATGCCAGAGCCTGAAGCCGTGTATATCATTGAGGATTCTGGAAGTAACTCTTCTTATGTGACTATCAAAAAACCTAAAAACTATGCTGAAGAAGGCATGGGCGACCCTGACGAATACACCATTCGGTTTAGCGATCACCCTCTGCCTCGTCAATACGGCCTTGATCGAAACATATACAATGTAAGTGAAGACTATCTTGATGAAACCATTCACGGAAAATCGTTAGATGATGCTCTTCAATATATAGATAGAATACTTCCTAAAAACAAAGCAGCGGGAGGCATCGTCAGCTTATGAGTACCCGCAAGGTCGTAAGGCCATTATTCCCGCAAGCTCCGGCTGATTACAGCCAGAACTACACAGCCGAAGTCGTTAGAGCCTTCTCTGTGTTTCTTGAGCAGGTGCAAAATCCCGGCGATCTACGGGCCACGACCCTTACGCTAACGAATCTACAAGATAATAACCAAGGACTTGAAGTAGGTGCAGTCTTTCAAGTTAACGGTGTTTTACACATTACGTTACCTAACCAAGCTTACCCTCCGGGTTTAAGTGCTACAACAGGTGTTGGACAGGTGGAGGTAAACCCATGATGAGTGACAAAAACATAAGTTTAAGCAATAATAGTCAGATATTTAACGGAGTGTTCCTGTGAATGATTTCGTGCGTCCAGAATCAATGGAAGTCCCTGAAGGGGGCTTAGCTTCTTTTCTTACGGCAACGACCGGAGAATGGGCCGATACCGCTGAAAATGTCCCTTCAAGTGGAATAGGAGGCGTCAAAGCGGTAGCCGATCAGCTTGCCGAATACGGGCGTTATGAAGATACCTACATGGTCCACGCAGCACAGGGCGAGACAGTCGTTCCGATGGCTGTGTTTGATGAAAACCCTAGATTAAAAGCTTCTTTGTTTGCTCAAATGCGGGCGATGGGCATTGACCCAGAGCAATACGTGGTGGGCAGCGAGTTCAATTCTATTAATCCGGTAACGGGCCAGCCTGAGTTTTTCCTTAAGAAACTGTTCAAAGGACTTAAAAAAGCGGTTAAGAAAGTTGTCAAGGTTATTAAGAAAGTAGCCCCGATTGCTTTATCTATTGGACTTTCTTTCACGCCTCTAGGACCTATTCTTGGCTCTGCTTTGGGCAGTGGCATAGGTACATTGGTACAGGGAGGAAGTCTCAAGGATGCGCTCAAGATGGGTGCTATTGGTGGATTGACCGCGGGATTATTTAAGGGAATAGGCGGTGGTTTCAAAGGAATGCAAGCTGGTGGCGAAGGCTTTTTTAAAGGTTTTGGATCAGGTGTGCGTTCGGGGCTACCGGGTGGTGCCACTGCTGCACCAGTTTACGAACCTAAAGGAGTAGCGGGTGCGGCCAGTGTTCCCACAGAGCCTGTTGCCACGGCAGCGGGAACAGTTGATCCTATTACACGAACTCCCATTGGCATTAATCCCGATGCGTTAGCCACCAGTGGCGCACCTTTAGGTGAAGTACCACCGGGCCAAGGCTTTACCGGACCTTCTATTTTGGATTCTACTGCACCTGTTTCTACTGGAACTGATTCTTCTTTAGCTTTAGGTGATGCTTATCAAACCGCTACTCCTCAAGCTCCCACTGTTTCTAGTTCATTGCCCACGGATAGCATTAACGTCAATGCACTAGGCCGAAGCGGTAGAACCGACGCTTTGACAGGATTACCTGCGGATATACCAGAATTTACTTCCAACATTCCTATGACACCGGAAGAATACTTGGCTCAACAAGCAAGCTCCGCGACTCCAGTTCAAGCATCTGACACCCCTGTTGATTTATTAAAGCAGACAGTCCCTGATGGAACGGGCGATGTGGCATCAAGCGGACCTTTTCAAAAGCTAGGAAGCTCTGTCCAAGACTTTTTTAGAACGCCTGTAGAGTCTACCAAACAATTATTTTTTCCTAAAAGCACCTCTCCCATTGATCTAGTGGCAGAAGAATTGGGCAAACCGGGAGCCACAGTTCAAGAATTGTTAACCGATCAAACTCTTAATCTTGATATAAGCAAGTTAAATGAAAAACTAACGGCAGCAAAGAATGTCATAGCAGAGAGCGGAATGAATCCCGGTTTAATACGCAAATACGGACCTTTAGCCGCAGCGGGCACAGGCATTTTAGCGTTAACGACTGACGGGCAAGAAGAAGCGGCAGAGTCTATTGATCCGTTTGGGCAAGATTTTAAGACAGGAGCGGACCTTTTCCGAGAAAATCCCGGCCAATACAGTTTGTTCCCCCAATTTTATAACAATTATAACTATGCTGATGGCGGCAACGTCCGAGAGTTTCCTCGTAGAGACGGTGCAATAGCAGGACCGGGCACAGGAACTTCAGACGACATTCCTGCCATGCTATCCGACGGCGAGTTTGTAATGACCGCAAAATCTGTCCGCGGAGCAGGGAACGGCGATAGAAACCGTGGAGTTAAAAAAATGTACGAAGTAATGAGAACTTTTGAAGGAGTAGCATAACCGTGAGTGATACTTCAACTCAGGTCCAGATAGTCCGCGAAGACCCGGCTATAGAAACACGCCGGATACAACTTCTTGAAGATGCGCGTAATTTAGCTGAAGCCCGCATAAGAGCGGGGATTGACGATCCTTCTTCGGTTGTTCCTGATTACCAAGTTGCCCAGTTGTCTGGTTTAGAGAACATGGCGGCTAATTTAGGACAGGCGGGGATTGGGGCGTACACCCCTTACCTTCAAGGAGCAATGAATCAAGTCGGTGCAGGACAAAACTTATTGGAAAAGGCCGCTGTTCCGACGTTAGGACAAGGCCACGAATACTTGCTGGAGTCTGGACGATTAGCGCAACAACTCCGTGAGATACCTTACCAATATCAAACAGCCGCGGGCGAAGGGATGCTTGCCAGTGCGGGGACGTTCGACCCTAGCTCTCAAGTGTCTGCTTTCACGAACCCGTATGAAGATGCGGTGGTTCAACAAACTATGGAGGACATTGCTTCTCAAGGGCAACTCCAACAGCAACAAGCCAGAGCTAATGCCGTATCCAGTGGTGCGTTTGGTGGCGCACGATCCGGTATCATGGAATCTGAGCTTGCTAAAAATATTTTAAGAGAGCAAGGGAGAGCCGCAGGAAACTTACGCGCTCAAGGGTATGACTCTGCGCGGAACGCGGCACAACAGGCATTTGAGAACACCCAGAACAGAAGGCTTCAAGCGTCACAAGGCATAGGCAATTTAGGCTTGAACTACGGCCAACTTAGCCAAGCGGACATCGGCCAAATGCAAAACATAGGACAAGGACTCGGTTCTCTCGCAGGACAGTACGCGGGCCTTGGATCACAAGCTTCCAATCTTGGTTTACAGCAAGCAGGGCTTGGTGAAATGGCGCAACGCTCTAATATCACTGATATTCAAACACTCGCTTCGTTAGGAGCCATGCAGCGCGGTCAGCAGCAAGCAGGGCTTGATGCGGCTAGGCGTACTAACATGGAACGTCTCGCGCAACCTTATCAGCAAATCGGCTTTATGTCGGATATTTATCGGGGCACTCCAACAAGTCAAGCGACAACTACTACGACGGATACTCCTTCTCCCTCTACTACTCAGCAAGTTCTCGGACTAGGGATCGCGGGCCTCGGAGCTATTGGCGGAGCTAGAGCAATGGGAGGTTTAGGTTTCTAATGAGCGTACTTAATAGACCAATGTTTATGAATCGAGGCGGTCAAATGCGCCATGACGAACGCGCAATCCGTAATGTTGACGACGAAATCTATCGTATTGCCCCTAAAACGCACAGTAGAGGCCGCGAAAGGATAGATGCACGGGAAGAATACGGACGTGACCTTCGTGAAAAAAATTACTTACGCTCTCAAATGAATCATTTAGCTAATGGTGGTCAGCCGATGCCAATGCCTATGGACCCTGCGATGATGGCTCCGCCTCCAATGCCTATGGCTCCGCCTCCAGAGGCTCAAGTTCAAATGACCGAGGACGCCGCGGCACAACAAGGCGAGGCGTTAGGCCAAGAATACCTTGACGAAATGATGACGGGTATAGACACCGCCGACAGCACCGAAGAATTGATTGATGCTATCCGTGGAGATGACAGAACTTTACAAGATCGTTATGACGAACTGGCTAACTTTGTAGGAGAGCGAGACGCTTCTGCTACACCTGAGTCTGTCTTAACTCTTGTCCAACCTACCATTATGATGACTGAGCAGGGTGCGATGGACTCTGGCATTGGCGAATTAATGCAGGGTATTGCGGGCGAGGTTGAGATGGAAACCGAGATGGGCGCACCTACGCCGATGGGTCAGGGGGTTGGCGAATTGATGATGTCCGAGTCAGTAGAGGAAGTTATTCCTGAGATGAATCGAGGTGGACCGGTTCAGTATTTTCAAGATGGAATGGAAGTTGTTTCTCCTTCTATGGAGCAATTACTTCCCTACTTGCAGATGCTACAAAACACGGACCAAATGACGGCTGGTGCTGATCCGGCTGCTATGACTCCTCGTCAACAAGATTTGACTGATCGTATGAAAGGTTATGAAGCTCTTTATGCTGACGCCCTTGGTTACCAAGCGGAAGACGAGAAACTTGCACAATTACAAATTTGGACAGACATTGCTAACAGAGGACTTGCGTTAGCCGGTGGGGTGAACCCTAACACGGGTGAGCGCATGACAGGAAACGTACTTTCACAGGTAGCTCAAGCGGCTCAAGGAGCGGAGAAACCTTTTGTACAAGCGGGTCTTCAAAAACGAGGTGCAGAAAGATCATTAAGACAAGCGGCGCTCGGACAAGCTATTAGCGATCAGACCGCGAGGGACCAAGCTCTTTATGCTGAAAAACTTCGACGCTCTGGAATGACTCCAGAATTTGTTCAAGTAAATTTATCTGATGGAACACAACAACTTTTTAATCTTAATGATGCTACCCATGCCGCACTTCTTCAAAATCTACAAGCAGGAGCCTATACGACGGAGGATGGAACCCCTCTCTCCATGACAGGTGTTCCCACAAAAATAGGCACTCCTAAAACGCCTGACCGACGTAATGTGAGAAATAAATCAGGAGAAGTGGTAGGTGAGATAGATATTGATTTACCAGAAAATGAGTATACAAGACAACTTGCTGAGTTAGCTGCTAGTCTAGGGGTTGAGCCGTCTAGTTTGTCTCCTGATTTGTCTACTTTTACAACTCCGGCGTTAGAATCAGCAAGAAATCAAAAGTTAGGTACAGAATCAGTAGCTACTGAAACAGCCATAAGAGAAAAAGCCGTTTCTGCTAATAGGGCTAACAGGAGTATAGACCAAGCCAGAACAATATTGACTGAAGGTAATTTTCAACCGGGCACGGCGGGAGAGACAAGAGCGTATATTTCTAACCTTGTAGACACTTTTAACCTTCCAATAGACACCGACACAATCTTTGACGGGTTACTTGCTGGAGGAGAAGAAGCAGAAGCTTTTCAAGCATTAAGTTCTCAAATTGTTTTGGATTTAGAAAGTTCGTTAGAAGGAAGAGTAACCGATTTCCGACTTAGGTTGATAAAAGAACAAGTGCCTACTATTAGTGTAACGAAAGCAGGTAATTTGTTGTTGATGGACCTTCAAGAAGAAATAAACAGAGGTTTAATAGACGAACAAGAGATAGCTAGACGTTTTGTGGATCGTCCATTAGGTGTTTTAGACACTATTGTAGACGATGGCAAAGAAAAAACTTTTGATCAATTAAGGGATGAATATTATGTGGCTAACCCTATTGTTACGGAAGACATTATAGCTAAGCTAAATAGTAACCGCGAAGTAAGTGAGGTACAAATGGGTCGCCTTAACTCCATAATTGACAACTTACCAGCCGGTCAAAATATTTTTGACTATATCCAACAGAATGTTGAAGACGCAGAGGAGCGTCGAAGATTGACTGCTTTAGCCCGACGAAGAGAGGGTATACGAGTAGATATGGAAGAAATGCGACAACGATTTGTACCAGTAAGCCAAAGTACAACGATTGACGAAAGTTTGAGGCTCCCCTAATGGCTGAAGCTCTACCTATGCCTATGCCTAAAATGGTTTTTCCTAGAGATGCTTTATTTGGGGTGACTCCTCCCGGTCCCGGTATTCGTGAAGTAGGTGCTACGCAACCACCTGTGCCGGAATTGCCACCTCGTAAAGTCACTTTGAGAGATCGACTAGAACCTCCTCCCTCAGATCGTCCGCCTTCTTTATTTTTACCTTTTGACTTATTAAAAGGAAGAAACGAAGTAGTTACTTTAGATAATTGGAAGCAAGGGTTGGAAATAAAAAAAGAAGAAGCTTCGTTGTTGCCCCCCGGAGCTACGTTTAACGTAAAAAACGAAGATGGAACTTATGAGTTGCTTGAAGTTACTGACGAAAGCATCCCTCGATTTAATTCGGAATCTTTAGCAGAAACTTATGATAATTTGCCTGATTATTCTTATTTTTATTTAGATGACGAGCTAGGGGTTAAATACCCTCAATCTCGTAATTTTGGTCAAATTGCGATGGAGCGTCTTTTTAATCAAGATGAAATAGATGACGTAGCAGGAGATGTTGACCTTGCTCGAATAGGAGGTCAAGTAGGCGCTGCTTTGGCAGCCGCTAAATATGCCGGATCACTTCCTATTCCACACCCTGCTTTAAGAGCCGGAGCAGCCGGAGCAGCCGGAGTTTTGGCTTATGGTGCAGCTACAGTAGCTCCTGAAACTTTTATGGAATGGGGAGAAGCGTTAGGCACTTTGCCACCCGGATATAGAGAAGAAGTGGGGCTTGATGACGAAGACCTTCGGCGTTTGGTAAAAGGTGAAATGGTGCTAGATGCCGCGTTTGGTGGAACATTAACCGGATTACGTGCGGTAGGCAGAGGCTTGTATCGTTTGCAAATACCTCAAAAAATGAAAGAGTTAGCATCTGAAACCGCTAAAGCGGGCTATGAAATGCTTCCTATCCAACTTACTGGGGGAAATGCCGTAAGCAGGATGTACGTTTCTATTTTGGGAAGATTTCCTTTTATGGCAGGAAAATTAGGTGATAGAGGAGCCGCTGCTTACAAAGGTTATTCTGAAACAGTTCAAGGACTACCCGAAAGGTTTCACGCTTTAGTGGGAAGTAACGCGACCAGTGACGCTATTTTACATGATGCAAAAGATTTATTGCGTGTAGTTAATGAAGAAGTGTCTGAGAGATACGGTAGGGTCTATGCTCAAGCGGAGGAAGCTGGGTTAAAAGTAATACCTCAAGACACTTTAGAAACAGCAATGAAGCTAAGAAAAGAAATACAAGACAGTGTTTTGACAGGAGATGGAACAAGAGGCGCTCTTGACGAAGATTTTGCGTCGTTACTTAAAATTTTAGATGAAAACATTTTAAATGTTATTAAGCCCAAACAAAAAGAGTTGTCTTCGTTTGGAGGAAATAGGCTTGGTGCGGCTCCTCCCGCTACATTAGAAAGCGGCGAAATAATTCAAGCCGTTCCTCAAGACCTACGCACCTTAGATAATTTTATGGCAACTGTGGACAGAAGACTCTCTCGGTTACGTGCCAAACACCCTCAAGGAAGATTGCCTTCAGGTGTTGGCGGTCTATTTAGTGAATTGCGAGATGCCATGAAAGGAGACATGGTAAGAAATGTTGTTGAACCCGCCGGAATTTCTGAGGCAGGGGTACAGCTTTTTAAAAGGGACCCCGATGGGATAGGACAACAAATTGCTTCCGCACTAAGAACAGAAGATGAAAACTTTTCTACGTTAATGAACGCGGTGTTTGAAACGTCTGGGGCAAAAAGACTAGCAACGGTAGACGCAAAAGGTTTAAGAGGTTTTTCTCTGCCATCAGAAGAAGCTACTATGAAAAACGTAGATACTTTGATGAAATCTTTATTGCCCTCTATTTCTGACAGTCCTGATTTAGTTAAAAATTTAAGAAAACTTACAGATGAATCTACTTTTAGAAAAATAGCCTCTACTTATTTTCAAAGATTAGTTGACAGAGGAATAAAACAAACAGAAGCCGGAGTAGAAGTAACTAATCCTTCGATTTTTTTAGATCGGTTAGGTGTAAGACAACCAACTAGCTCTGAACGATTAGTAGTCGAAGAATTTTTAGATGGGTTACGAGTGTCTCCCGGTATAGAAACTGCTGAAAAAGTTTTAACTTTGCCTCAGTTAGATTCTATTTTAAAGTCTGGTGATCTTATAAACAACATAGAGATACCAAATGTTTCTGTTTTTGTAGCTCGACGGGCAATGCTCGGAGGTGGGGAAAGTGGCGTAAAATCTTTTTTACCTCTTGCAGGTGTTTTGATGGGAGCAGGAACGAGCAGCGTTTTATTTGGATTGCCCGGTGCAATGGCTAGTATTGGAGTTTTATTGGGATCAAGGGGTATTGGTAATATGCTTTCTAATCCCGCAACAGCAAGACCTTTACGTGACGTTATTCAAGCTGAAATTGATGGCGTGATGAACAAAAAAGCGTTTGGGCAATTAGTTCGAGGAACTATCCGAGGAACCGCAGCAGCAGGTGAGATAACCTTGGATCAAGCAAACGATTTATTGGATAAATGGGATGGAATATATAATGACCTAGAATTATTTGAAGAAGACCCAGAGCCAGTTACTAATCCTGATTCCGCTTACTTAGAACTGGAACAAAGTATTTTAGGAGAACCATCCGAAGAAGAAGTAGTAGCAGAAACAGTAGCAGTTGCAGAACCACCACCGTTCTCGCCAATGACCCAGAGCGTCCCTGCACCGCCTATCAACGTAACTCAGTTACCTCAACAGCCAGTGCAAGTAGCTCAAGCCAAACCGTCGCCCGAGAGCCGCGAACAATACGCCGCGACATTCCCGAACGACCTTGCCAGTGGTCTGATCCGATCAGGGATCGGGTCGTTAGCTTAACCCCCTAAACTTCGTTGAGCCGCAAAGCGTGTGCTAAGACTCGTTTGCGTTCCGACTGGGACAAAGGGGCAACCACGTTAAGGATTCGCAGGGCATTAGATCGAACTTGCTCCATGCTAAAGCGTCCCTGCCGCGGCTTCCGATTTTCCTTTTTCCATTCAGCGAGTATCCCTAACTTCTCAGCAATCTCCCTATCCATCTCTTTAAGTTTCATGCTCACTCTCCTTTAACGCTTCTTCAGCTTTAGCGACTTCCTTCGTATAGTAGTCAATCGCTTTATGCGTGAAAGCGGGGTGCTGAACATCGGGGTCAAAGTCTTCTGGGAGGTTCCCTGACATATCTTGCCTTGCCTTCTCCAACAGGAAGTTTGTGACTCCTGACCACCCTATCTTGATCTCCTGACTTTCTAACTTCAGGATGTCTTCGTAAGACAAGAGTTTGGCTAGTGGGGTGAATGAGAAAGGCTCACTTTCGACACTTCCTATTCCTATTACTAAACAGTCCTCAAAAGCACAGATAGACAGTTCACTGTTGCGTTCCAACATTAAAGTTTTTTCGGTAAGTTTTTGCAGTGTTGTTTTCATGTGGTTATCCTCTTTTTTTCTATAGGTGTAAGTTTGGCATTCTTCGGTAATCTTTTTCTGCCCAGACTGGGTGAGTAAAAGTACAACCATTTTCTGCCTTCTTTATAAATCCACCCGGGCCTCTGATCACGATCACTGTGATACCAAACAGGTTTCCAACCCCTGTTTTTAACTTTGCGTACCGTTGGGTCTTTAATAAACCATTCTGATTTATTCATAATTTTTCCTCGAATGAATTGTTAAAAAAACTACGTGCCCTTTATATAAAAGGTACACGGTGTCTTTTTCAAGACACGCAGTTATTATAGCAAATGGGTTTTTGGTTTTAGAAAGTTAGTGGTAAAACAGGGGTAAAAACGCCCCACGGCCCACTGTTCATCACAAAAAAATAAAAGGTACTCTTAGAAAACGTAGTATTAAAAACACAAAAACTCTAATAAAAGGACAAGTGGCACCGCTCAAAGCCACTAGGGACAGGTACTAAATTATTTTCAATTATTTTTTCTAAACCAACCATTCCACAAGTTCTTCACCAAGCACTTCGCCCGCTAAATTAATCTTGTCTCGGAGGGCTTGAGTAATCTTCTCGTCGATAGTGTCAGGAGTGTATAGATCAATGTATGTGACCGATTTGGTCTGACCAATACGGTGTGCCCGATCTTCGCTTTGAATGCGATGCTCAAGGTTATAGGAGTTGCTGTAGTAAACGACGGCACTGGCCTCGGTCAACGTAATGCCGTAGCCCCCAGTAGAAGGTTGGCCGACAAAGAAGCGTAGAGGATCGTTAGGGTCTTGAAAGCGCCTGACAATTTCTTGACGCTCTTCCTGTGGGGTTGCCCCGTAGTAAGTAGCCACAGAATCTTCCCCGTATGCCTTGGCAAGAGCGGCTTTAATGGCTTGGATGTCATGCGTCCATGTAGCCCAAATAATTGATTTACCTGAGTTTTCTTGACACACGTTCAGCAACTCTTCAAGACGGTTGTTCTTAATAGGCTCAATAGGAGCTTCATCATCCGGCTGAAAATGCCCACAAGCAATTTGGTGTAGCCGCATAATCTGTGTCAAAACATTGACGGTAGTTGCCATTTTTCCGTCTTCAAGCTGTGCTAAAGCCAACTCTTTCATCTGAACATATAACTTCTTTTGTTCGGGTGTCATTTCCACCTTACGACGCACGTAGACCTTCGAGGGAAGATCAAGGCACTCTTCTTTGAGGACTCGTGTAGAAAACGTCTCAAGGGTCGTAGAAAGCTCCTCAAGGCGTTGAAAGCTAACTATCTCGTTAAAGCTCTTGTGTCCCATCGTGCGCTTACGCATCACCGCATAGCGATGTTGAAAACTAAAATAACTTTTAAACCCCAGTGCATCTAGTGAAAGAAAATTGCACTGAGTAAACAAATCCATTGGTGATTTGGTGACAGGGGAGCCAGTAAGAATGCGTCGATACTTCGCTTTTTCTCCGCACTTGATAACCGTCTTTGTGCGAGACGCCGTGCGGTTCTTTATAGTGGTGCTTTCATCGACAACCATAAGGCTCTTGGGATTGAGTTCCAAAAAACGTAACGCGGCTCCTGCGCCTTTGGTAGTGGATAACGCCTCAACATTCATAACAAGGACGTTAAGAGTATCTTTAGCCCGACGTACTGGAACAGCGACATCAAGAAGCTCTTCCTTATATTTGTTAGTAAAATTCGGTTGCCACCGTAGGACGTACCGCTTAATTCTTTCAGGAAGGTGAGCAGGAATTTCGGCTTGAACCCAGTTGTCGAAAACGCCTTTTGGCGCAACAACTAAGGCATGAGTGATTTCGCCTTCTTCAAAAAGCGCACCCATCGTGTCCACAATAACTTTTGTTTTGCCTGTGCCCATCTCCATGAAAAGCGCATGGTACGGGGCTTTCCAAGAAGTATCAAAAGCAACTCGCTGATGATCGTATGGTTTTGTTTTGAATGAATACATTTTTTTATCCTCAATGTTGACGGCAAGCATATAAGATATTATCATATCGTGCAAGTCGCAATTCCGCGATTTTAAACACGGAGAACGAAGCATGAGTGATATTGATGATTTCTTGTCGCAAGCAGTTACCCGCGGCAAATCTGATCTCGACGACGTGTCCAATGAAGGGGTGAGAACGATAGCTGAACTCGCCACCGCTGTTCAGAAGTATAACAACCAAATTGCCAATCTTGATACCCAAATGAAAGAAGCAAAAGAAAACCTCCGAAAAATTACCGACGAGGATTTGCCTGATATGCTTTTTTCATTGGGCGTAAAGTCTTTCAAATTGGAAGATGGCAGTGAGGTTTCCGTTAAGCAAACCTATGGCGCTCACATTAAAGCTGAAAACAAAGCTGAAGCGCACCAATGGCTTCGGGACAATGGCTTCGATGACATCATTAAAAATACGGTTACCTGTGAATTTAAGCGTGGCGAAGACGGCCAAGCTTCGGAATTTATGGAAGTGGCCGCATCAATGGGTCACGCGCCGACACAGAAAGCTGATGTTCATTCGATGACACTGAAAGGTTTTGTGAAAGAACGCATCGAGGCGGGCGGGGATATACCTCACCAGTTGTTTGGCGTTTTTACCGGAAACCGAGCAACCATTAAACGAGGAAAATCCTAATGGCTAAAGACGTAGCAGAAAAAAAGAGTACCGATGTAGCAATATCCGATATAGATAATTTTTTAGCAGAGCGGGCAGGAGCGGGGACTGAGAATTTCACTCAGGACGATTTGGCTCTCCCTTTCTTGAAGACTTTATCCCGGCAGGACGCTGTGCTAGATGACCTTCCAGATGCCAAGGCAGGGGACATATACAACGACGCTACACTGGAAGTGTATAACGGCGAAGAAGGGCTTACCGTCATTCCTTGCCATTACGAAAAGGTGTATATCGAGTGGGCACCCCGCGGCACAGGTACAGGCGCTCCCGTCAATATTTATAAGACGCAGGAAAGTTGTCCGAAGGTGGAGAGAAGTGCCGACGACAACAAGGATTATATAGTGGATGGCGAAGGAAACTATCTGGACACAACCGCACAGCATTATGTGCTAGTCGTGGACGAGAACGGTGGTACGTCTCCCGCGCTTATGTCGATGAAATCAACCCAGTTGAAGAAGTCGCGGACGTGGAACACGTTAATGACGACAGTAGCCCCTATTCAGACGGCTGACGGCCCGAAGCCTTCTCCGAGTTATTCGCATTATTATAAGGTGAGTACGGTAAAGGAGGAGAACTCCAAGGGTTCTTGGACAGGGTGGAAAGTGGTGCGGGGCGAAAAAGTGAATGTTTTGGCACACCTTCAAGCCGCTGATGCAATGGCGGAATCTTTTGAGAAAGGTGAGGTCAAAGTTAAGCACACGCAGGAAGCTGACGCTAACAGTCAAACTGACGTTCCTTTTTAGGTTGTTTTCATGGAAGACGCACAAAAGTTTTCGGGAATCTTTCGGGGTTTAGAAGCCGCTTACGGCACTTACCGCATCGACAAGAAGCAGTCCAATGGCAAACACGTTGGGAAAGCTTCTCTAGTGCGGGAACCTCGCACTCTTGAAACTTGGAAAAAACATCTCGATGGCACTGGCGATGCCATCGGGATTGTTCCAATTAACGAAGACAACAAATGTGCCTTTGGCGCAATCGATGTTGATACCTATCCTCTTGACCTCACTAAGCTTGTTCAGAAGATTCGTAAACTTAACCTTCCCTTAGTGGTTTGTCGCAGTAAATCCGGCGGGGCGCATTGCTACCTCTTCACAACGGATTGGATCGACGCCAAGGCCATGCAGGAGGTTCTTAATACGATAGCCTCCGCCTTGGGCTATAACGGGTCGGAGGTGTTCCCAAAACAGATTAAATTGTTTTTAGATCGCGGAGACGTGGGAAATTTCATAAATTGTCCGTATTTTGAACAAGACAGCGGCTTGCGCTACGCCATCCAAGACGACGGTTCGGCGGCAACGCTCGACGAATTTTTTGCGTTGTACGATCAGTACGTGCAAACGCCGGAGCAAGTGGCCTCTCTTAAAATTGAAGATTCGCCTGAGACTCCTTTACCGGATGGACCGCCCTGTTTACAGCATCTTTGTTCTCAAAAAATTAGTGAAGGCTCACGGAACAATGGCTTGTTCAACATTGGCGTTTACCTACGAAAAGCCTATCCTGATGATTGGCAGAGCGAAATTCTCGCCTACAACATGAATTATTTCGATCCCCCGTTGCCCTTGAATGAGGTGAACGTGGTGGCAAAGCAAGTGGACAAGAAAGATTATGCCTACCGCTGTAAAGACGCACCGATTAACGCCTACTGTAATGCCGAGCTTTGCAAAACCCGCAAGTACGGCATTGACGCCGCCATCAGCGGGGCAGTTATGGCAAACCTGAGAAAATACAACTCACTGCCTCCTGTGTGGTTTATTGACATAAACTCACTCCCCGTGGAGCTTGAGACTGACGGCTTGATGAGCCAACCGGCTTTCCAACGGGCCTGTATCGAACAAATAAATTTTATGCCCAAGTCCTTAGTTAAAGGGGCGTGGGAAACCAAGATCAATGCGTTGCTTCAAGAGATGTTGACAACCGATGGGAGCATCGTTGAAGTGTCCCAAGACGCTTCCATTACGGGGCAGTTCTTGGATCATCTGGAAGATTTCTGTTGCGGCAAGCAACAGGCGTCCGATAGAGATGAGATTCTTCTCCGCCGTCCCTACGTCGACGAGGAAGAAGGGCTTACCTATTTTCGGCTTAAAGATTTTGAAACGCATTTAAAGAAGAATAAATTTTTTGAATTTAAGTCCCACAAGATTGCCCAACGGCTACGCGATATTAACGGACAGGCCGTTTCAATTAAGATTAAGGGCAAAGCTGTCCGTGTGTGGAAAGTTCCCAGTTTTAACGCGAATCCCGATATACACGCTCCGCCGATGAGGACGAAGGAAGCTCCATTTTGAAAAAGGAACAAGCCCGACGAAAAATTGCTGAAGATGTGGAGAAGTTTTTAGCACGGGGTGGACAAATTACCCACATACCGTGGGGCGCTTCCAACGACAAGAAAAACAAGGCACTTACCGTTGTCGCTCCGCGCACATGGAACGGTAACGACCGCCATGTTTAGAATATTCGGGCCTCCCGGCACAGGAAAAACCACTAAGCTTCTCGACATGGTGGACCGGTCCCTTGGTGAAGGGACTCCCCCACAAAAAATTGCTTTTCTGGCTTTCACACGCAAGGCGGCTCACGAGGCGCGAGACAGAGCGGCGGCACGATTTGAATTGGATGCCAAAACAGAATTGCCGTATTTCCGCACACTTCACTCTCTGGCTTATCGATTGTTGGCAGTCAAAGATACGCAGATGATGCGGAAGGAAAACTATGTTGAACTTTCTCAGATTATTGGCTTTCCTCTGAGTGCCTCCAATACTGTAGGCGACGAGGAAGATGTCAAACAGACCGCGGATCATCCCATTCTTTCCCTTCTAAACCTTGCACGGCTCAAGTGTCAGGGTTTGCGAAAAACCTACGATGAGTCGAACCTCGAAGAGACGTGGCTCGAAGTTAACTACGTTGATGAGGCATATCGGGCTTATAAAGAGGAAGAGGAATTGCTTGATTTTACCGACCTTTTGGAATTGTTTTTAAAAGAAATTCCACTTGTTTGCCCAGAGTTTGAATTGTGTTTTCTTGATGAAGCCCAAGACCTATCCCCCCTTCAGTGGAAAATAGCCAAAGCTATCGACCAACAAAGTAAAAAGTTTTACGTGGCAGGTGACGACGATCAGGCGATCTATAAGTGGGCCGGGGCACAGGTGTCTCAGTTTATCAATTTAGAAGGCGGCTCAGAAGTGTTGTCGCAATCGTATCGGATTCCACGACAGGTTCACGCTTTAGCGGAACGGATTGCCCAACGGATTGAGAACCGGTTCCCTAAAAAGTATTTGCCGAAAAACGAAGAAGGTTCTGTGGAATACATTAACAGTATTGATCAGGTAGACATGGGCGACGGCGAGTGGCTTGTGATGGCTCAAGCCAACTATATGCTCTCTCCGGTTGTCGAAGAACTAAAGCGCATGGGCTATCTCTTTGAGCGTAACGGATTCCGTAGCATCTCAGATCGGACCTCACTGGCAGTGAATGGGTGGGAGCAACTCCGGAAAGACAAAGCGATCACTTATGAATCGGCCAAAGCCATTTATAGCTATATGTCCGGCAACGGCAACCGCATCGCACGGGGAAAGAAAATATTACGCTTGGACGCCGAGGATACCGTGACCTTAAAAGATTTACAGGAAACTCACGGATTACTGGTGGGCAAAGAATTAATCTGGCACGAGGCGCTCGACAGGCTTCCCGACACCGACAAGGTTTACATCACCTCTATCCTGCGATCAGGCGAGAAGTTTAACGCACAGCCTCGCATCAAGCTGTCCACGATTCACGGTACAAAAGGCGGCGAAGCGGATAACGTGGTTCTCTTTACAGACCTCTCTCCTGCCGCTACACGGCACACGGATCAGAACGACCTGCACCGTTTGTTTTATGTGGGCATGACGCGCACGATTACTAATTTGTTTGTGGTGGAAGCCGAAAACTACGACAGGAGTTATTTAATATGAGCAACGATCTAAGCACAAACACCTGCCCTAAATGTAAAGAGACTTCGGAGGAAGTTTTGAACATGGAAACGCGAAAACGAGTAGGTTGGTATTGTTTGAAATGTTGTCATTTTGAGCAAGCCATTTTGCGCGAAACCGTAATTACCGAAAAAGATATAAAGAAGGTGTGGATATGACAACGAAAATGCAGTTCCCGATGTTCAAACCCGAAACGGAGTGGACACCTCCCAGTGAGTTGCCCGATCTGACAGGAGCCAAAGAGATCGCGATTGATCTGGAAACCCGCGATCCTGATTTAAAGGAGCGAGGCCCCGGATGGCCTACGCTTAACGGTGAGATTATCGGTTACGCCGTAGCAACGTCCGATTGGTCAGGCTATCTGCCCATTGCTCATGCGGGTGGTGGCAACCTCGACAAGCGCATCGTCAACAACTGGCTAAAGAAAGTGCTTGCCTGTCCTGCTGACAAGATCGCCCACAACGCCCAGTACGACCTTGGGTGGCTTCGCGCCTCTGGCTTTGAAGTCAATGGCAGGATCATCGACACGATGCTCACGGGCAGTTTGCTCGACGAGAATCGGTTCTCTTATAGTTTGAACGCTTTGGGCTATGACTATCTCGGTCAAACCAAGTCAGAGAAGGGCTTAATCGAAGCCAGTACCGCATTTGGAATTGACAGTAAAAGTCAGATGCACCTGATGCCCGCGATTTACGTTGGAGAATATGCAACCAAGGATGCCACGCTTTGCCTCGACCTCTGGCAACATTTCAAAGGGATGCTTAGTAAGGAAGATTTGTGGGAAGTCTGGAACATGGAGACTGCCCTGCTACCTCATCTGGTAGAGATGACACTGCGCGGTATCCGCGTCGATGTTGACCAAGCCGAGAAAACCAAGCAGGTGCTGATCAAACGAGAGAAGGAAACCAACAAACGAATTAAAGAGTTGGCGGGCACTGCTGTAGAAATCTGGGCGGCTGATTCGATTGCCAAGGCGTTCGACAAGGCCGGAATGGATTATCCGCAGACGGCAACCGGACGGCCATCATTCACCAAGTCTTTTCTGTCAGAACACCCTTCAGAGCTTGCCAAGGCGATTGTTGCCTCACGCAACCTTAACAAAATGCAAACCACGTTCATCGATTCGATTCTCAAGTACGTCGTTAACGGGCGCGTTCACGGCCATATCAACCAGTTACGCGGCGATCAGGGCGGCACAGTGAGCGGACGCATATCCATGAACAACCCCGCACTTCAAACGATTCCGGCTCGTGATCCAGAGCTAGGGCCGATGATGCGGCGTTTGTTCTTGCCCGAAGAAGGGCACGAGTGGGCCGCTATCGATTTCAGTCAACAGGAACCACGGGTGCTTGTCCATTACGCGGATGCCTACGGGCAGGGGCGCAACACCCCGCTTGAGGGGGTGGCTGAGTTTGTCGAAGGATATACCAACGATCCCGACATGGACTTTCATTCGATGGTGGCTGAGATGGCTGAGATCCCGCGAAAACAGGCGAAAACCTGCAATTTGGCGATGATGTACGGCGCAGGAAAAAATAAATTGGCCGCGCAGTTAGACATTACCGTGGACGAGGCCAAAGACCTGATGAAGCAGTACAACGAGCGCGTACCGTTCGTTAAGCAACTTATGCAAGGCGTCACCAAGCATTTGGAAAGCAAGGCGTCCAGTGGCTCCATACGCTCTCTGAAGGGCAGGAAATGCCGCTTTGACCTGTGGGAACCTGCCAGTTTTGGCACACACAAGGCCATGCCCCGCGAGGAAGCTATCGCGGCCCACGGTGAAACCACGCGCTTAAAAAGGGCTTACGTTTACCGCGCAGGGAATCGGCTAATCCAATCGTCAGCGGCAGACATGACCAAGCAAGCGATGCTTGATTGCTGTGAGGCAGGATACCTCCCCATGTTGCAGGTGCATGACGAACTGGCGTTTTCCGTAGAGAACGTCGAGGAAGCGAAGAAGATTCGCACGTTGATGGAAGAGGCACTACCCCTATGTATTCCCAACAAATGCGATATTGAGATAGGACCGAATTGGGGCGATTCGGTGGAAATTTAACCAATCATCTTATATACTCTTATTTTTCAAGGAGAAAAATCCAATGGACACAAGCAAATGGCGTCAAGTCTTAGTCCCAATTGACGTGTACCACCGCCTCGTCACGATGGCTCACATAGAAGAGCGTACTATCAGTGGACAGGTGCGGGTGATTTTTAACCAGTGGGTAGATGAAAATTTAAGCAAACAGGACAAAAAGTTTTTGGAAGAAGAAACACAGGTGATTGTGGAAAAAGAAAAAGAACGGCGGGCTTCATTATGAAAATCGTTCTTGAACACGAATTGCCGGAGCATCAGGCGGAAGAACTTTTTTTGTTGCTTATCGAGATCAAAGACTTATTGATCGAGCGACGACTCAGTGAATCGCCAGAAGTTCACGAGGAGACAGGAGATCAAGAGAAGGGGTCGTAGTTTCCAGACACTCATCACATAACAGCCAAATTTCTCCCTGATCTTTCAGCAGTCCTTGCACTTCATCTGAAAACACCGTCTCGAAACAGGGTTCTTCACATTTCACGCAAAAAAAACTTTTTTTAAAAAGGGGTTGCGTCGTATCGAACATTATAAGATAATGGCCTCTCATTCATTAAAAAGAGGTTACCACTATGGACTACAAAATACCTGATTTTTTTCCTGCCAGTGACTACAACATTAAAGTTACACGGCCCGAAGTTTGGAAAGCGTTGTCTGATCTGGACAGGACTTTTCTCGGTCATCCTGATGACTACATGGGATTTACTTATTTTTGGGACAGTATCGATCCTTTAAAGCAACATCTCCGCGAAACTTCCTGTTGGGCACGTAAGCGTATTCACGACGTTCTGGTTCACAATAAAGTTCCCCTCCTGAGTGAAGATCGAAATGAGGCTCAAGTTAAATTGGCCGAACACATTTACAGGGCTTACCTGTGATTCGATTACTTTTTGCATTGATCGCAACCTTGCTGACGTGGGTAGTTTATTTCGTCGGCTTTGCGGTCATCATTGGATGGTTATTTTAGGAGTTGATTTCTTATGGTAACAAGCGATAGAGATGTTCTTGCAAAATTAAAATCACTTGGCAAGTTGGATTCTCAATTTAAGGATGAAGATATTCTTATTTCCTTAATTGACCATGAAAATAAAGATATCAGGTATTACAGTATCAATAATTTAGCAAAAATTAAGAATACTAAGTTATTAGATATATATATCTTAGCTCTTAAAAAAGAAGAGACTTCTAGGAATAGAAGAGAAATAGCCTCAGCAATTGGTAGAATGCGTTCTACAGAAGCAATTCCTACATTAAAGAAATTATTAAAAGATAATGATCCTAATGTAGTTCTGCAATCTATCAGAGGACTGCTGGTTTTCAAAGACAGAAAGTCTATTCTGAGCTTACTCAAGAAACTAAAGGATCACCCGAATGAATTAGTTAAAAGGGTAATTGGAATCGAATTTCCAATGAAAACTAAAGACCTAAGAAACCATTCTAAAGTTGATAAGAGATTAAAAAACTCTGTAATTAATGGAGATACTCTTCAAATAATGAAGAAAATAAAGAATGACTCCTTGCATCTCACATTTACTTCACCTCCTTATTACAACGCCCGAGATTATTCAATCTACGATAGTTATGATTCTTATCTGAAATTTTTAACTAAAGTCTTTAAAGAAGTCTACAGAATAACAAAGGAAGGAAGATTTTTCGTATTGAATACTTCACCAATTATTATTCCAAGAGTAGGTAGGAAATATTCAAGTAAAAGATATCCTATTCCTTTCGACATTCATCATTATTTAATTAAGATTGGGTGGGAGTTTATAGATGACATTATTTGGGTTAAGCCTGAACCAAGTGCAAAGAATAGAGTCTCTGGATTTAATCAACACAGGAAGCCATTAGCGTATAAACCAAACTGTGTTTCTGAATCTATAATGGTTTATAGAAAACAATCAGATAAATTGATCGATTGGAATTTAAAACAATATTCAGATCAAATAATTGAAGAGAGTAAGGTACAGGATGGATTTGAAACCTCCAACGTATGGCACATAGATCCTACTTTTAATAAAACACACAGCGCAGTTTTTCCAAAAGAGCTTTGTGATCGAGTCATCAAGTATTATTCCTTAAAGGGCGACTTAGTGTTTGATCCTTTTGCTGGCAGTGGATCTGTAGGTTTATCAGCCTTAGAAAATGACAGACATTTCCTTTTAACTGAATTGGATAAGAGGTATTTCAATCTAATGAAAGAGGAATTAGGAAATGATTTACTTAAGGAGAGTGTTTCATTCAGCTCTGAAACATGTTTATAAACTACGAATATGGGATAACAAGTTTGTGCCTCAAATAGCTTATTTCGTCGGCTTTGCGGTCATCATTGGATGGTTATTTTAGGAGAATGTTTATGAAAGATAAAAACTTAATTATTTGTGACCTAGATGGCACGTTAGCCAATGTGCAACATCGATTGCACTATATCAAAAACCCTGACGGGACTAAGAAACCCTATAAGGATCGAGATTGGGATTCATTCAACAAAGCATGTGTTGACGACACACTATATAAAGATGTCAGGGAAATACTGTGGAATATGTTTGACGCAGGTAGACGCAGAGGTAAGGAAGGTAGTGACAGGATAGTTTACTTCTTCTCAGGGCGTAGCGAGGTGGTACGCAAAGAGACAGAGCAGTGGTTACGTGAATATGTCGTATCGCCCTCTATGTGTGACGATGGTGACAGACCTAACCTGTTCATGCGTCAGGAAGGGGACACACGAGACGATATCGAAGTTAAGCGAGATATGATTCACGAACTTTGCATTGCCCCTGAAGAAGTCTTGTGCATATTGGACGATAGGCAGGGCGTGGTTGATATGTGGCGCGAAGAGGGTTTCCGGTGTTTACAGGTTGATGCGTGGAAGGAGAACAATAATGAAGAATGAAGAATTTAACGCAGAACAAATGCTTATTTTATTGCAGCTTGTCAGGGTCGCCAAAGACGAACTTCACGAGGCGTTAGAGGTCGAAGAAATACTGGGTCGTCCTGCTTATGTTTTATCGCGGGAATATGACGCTTTGCAAGCCTTGCAGAAAAAACTGTTGGCAGAAGCGTAATGGACCTACGCTCTGAAGCCATCTACGCCCTTCAACAGCCTTATATACGGTTGCACAATCCTTCGTTAATGAGCAATAAAAAGTTTGTGAAGAAGGTGATGAAAGAAGAGTCCAGACACCTTGGCGCGGCCACTGGCGCGTTTATAAAAAGAGCGGCGAAAGAGTTTGGATAGGCGAACACAGCCGAGGCGACGAGAAGTACGGCACAGTTCACAAGGACTACGTGCTGACCAAGCGAAACAATTATTTAAAACCAACTGAGAGGACAAACTTATGAACGACAAAGACCCAGTAGTGATTGCTGAACAAGAAAGGGACCTTCCCCCTCGCCCGCCGAGTAATGACGAAGACACCGAATATGGGCAGTGGGTAGAGATGCGCCGTTTAGAGGACAAATCGGCGGTTCTGGACGTGTTTAAGAAGATGCACATCGATACCATCGAAGAGACGGTTGACCAGATTGTGATCTTAATTGATAAGGCTCGTCGCGGCAGGTAGACTTAACGACGGAGGTAGTAGACTTATGAAAATTCTGCAAAAAGCCGCAGACATGGCCCGCGATGCGTATAACGATACCATTATCGGAACTATCAAGTACGAAAATAAGCGTACTTCGATGGTCGCTTTTCTGAAACACGACCACGGAGCCAATGAGGATTGGCTTATTTTTCGGGGCACCGATTCGATCAAGGATTGGGCTTTTAACCTTAATTTTTTACCGGTCAGGGTACAAGGCTCGTGGATACACTGCGGGTTCTGGTTAGCGCACCGGAGTTTGTGGAAGGACATAAGAAAGGACTTAAACCCCGCTAAACGCCTAGTGATTGTCGGGCATTCGCTCGGCGCCGCAATGGGGGAATGCTCCGTGTTAATGCTGAAAAAGCAGAACTTTAAGCACATCGACCTCATTACCTTCGGAAAGCCTAACCTCTTTGCCAAGTGGCAACGCAAGAAACAGGCACAATTAGACTTTCCGGCTTTTAAAAAACAACTCTCGGTAGTCAACTCATCAGATGTCGTGGCCCGCGTTCCACGGGTCGGTTACCGAGCGGCCTTGAACCAGACTCAACTATGGTTCGGCCCGAAAAGCGACATAGTGAACCCTCCTAGCGAAACAAAACGCAAAGAGTGGGATTTATCTGAATCGATTACCGATCACGGTATGGACGGCTATTGCGCCCGTACCACCGCATTCCTTAAACGGAAGAAGAAAGTCGCAGCGTTATCCTCAAAACTACGCGAATGAGCAGGAATGGCCCGCCTGTGCGATGAAATGGGCCACTATTTAGGAGACTGTTATGGCTAAAGATAAAAATTGGATACAAAAAGCAATCAAACCCAAGAAAAAAGGCACTCTGAGGAAGGCCGCAGGGGTTAAGGCAGGGAAAAAGATACCCGCTAAAACTCTCAATAAACTCGCTAAGAAGAAGGGCGTAACAGGCAAGCGGGCACGTTTGGCTAAGACTTTGCGTAAATTCTAGTTATATAGAGATCAAATTAAAAAAAACTTTTTTTCTATTTCAGATGCCGTAACTGGCGTAACTGGTGCAACCTACACGGCTCTCGGGGCTTGATCGGTATACGGAGGGTTACATTGGCGATGTTTTTGCTTAATCAGCAAAACTCGTTAAGGGGTCATCAAATTATTTTTTTTATTTTTTTTATTTTTGCTCTATATATACAAATATGTGTTTTTTGTTTTAAACTTCGGTCCTATGCCAAAAAGTAGATATGTACTTCCCCTCGAAGAAAGGCGAAAAAGAAATCCGCCGACTAAGCCGCGCAAGCTAAAACCCCCAGAAGAATTACCTTTAACGGGTAAACAACGGCGTTTCGTTAACGAATACGTGTTGGCCGATGGTATGAAAACGCAAATGGAGTGCGCGAGGTTGGCGGGATATGGTGAAAAATCTTCTGCTAAAGTGGCAAGTCAGCTTCTGAGAACCCCTCACGTTATGATTGCCGTACAGCAAGGAATTAAAGAAAGGGACGAGAAGTATGGGATTAGGTACGAAAGGCATTTGAGAACCCTCCAAGAAATTCGAGACAAAGCACTTGATCCGGAAAACCTTAACCTTTCGGCGGCGGTCAATGCCGAGTTTCGCCGCGGACAGGTGGGCGGGTTGTACATCAACCGTTCAGAAATCCGGCACGGATCAATAGATTCTATGTCCAAAGAAGAAGTGTTAAAGGCTTTAAATGAAATTCGAGGAACTGTTATCAACGGAACCGCTGAAGAAGTCCACGACGAGAAAGAAGTCGGAAGCGAACTTCTGGAAGTCGATCAAAACTCACTCAAAGAAGCAACTTCCCAAACATAGATTTACTCGTTTGGAATCGTGGGCCTCGTTAGGTGTGCCGGATGTACTGGTCTGTGACGACGACGGCGCTTTTCATCTAATAGAACTTAAATCAATCACTGGCTATGCCGCCAAACTTTCGGCTCATCAAGTCAGTTTCTTTGTGAAGCATGAGGATGCTAATGCGTGGATTTGGATTTATAAAAGCGGCGGAATTAAA
>MPLU02269839.1_pt1 | contig 24651 bp, 13 predicted proteins | sample 1617381 | NCBI WGS metagenome assembly MPLU02 (sample SAMN05944801, study PRJNA350692) | marine metagenome | biome: marine; feature: ODZ; material: water; isolation source: 90 m water sample filtered on 0.2 um supor filter | place: Pacific Ocean | collected 2012-04-08 | depth 90m m
CCGAAGTTGAGCCGGTCGCCGAAGTTGAGCCGGTCGCCGAAGTTGAGCCGGTCGCCGAAGTTGAGCCGGTCGCCGAAGTTGAGCCGGAGCCAGCGGAGGTCGTGATTGTTGAGCCGCCCGCTGAAGAGCCCGAGCCAGAACCGGCTGTAACAGAACCGGAAGTCACGACCGTGGTCGAGCCCGCCCCGCTGCCCGTCCCGGTGGCGACGCAGGAGCCGTCTGCAACCCAACCGGAACAGGCCGAGCATGGTGAACCAGCGTCGGAGCCGGAAGTCAGTCGAGCTGAAAACAGCCCGCCCGAATCGGAGCTGACCAAGGGCTGGAAGCAGCGGCTGAATCCGCTGACCTGGCTCGGTGGCGACGATGAAGAGAAAGCGGCCAAGCCTGAGAAAAAAAAGAAATTCCAGATTTCATGGCGCTCTAACACCCCCGTCCCGACCACCCCGTTGCCCAGCCATGTGCCGGTGGCGAAGGCGTCCACAAACACAGTGAAAGTGGCCAGCGTCCTACCCAGCGCTGTGGCTTTTCCGAAATACAAATATCTAAATCCGGCCCTTCCCAACAATGGCGACCGGCGGGTGGCCAAGGCCTACTTTGACGATGGAGTGGCAGCGCAGAAAGCCGAGGAATGGCAGCGGGCCAAGGCGGCTTACCTTGAGGCGGCCAAGGCCGACCCGGCTTGGTTCGACGCCCGGTTCGAGCTTGGTCAGGCTGCGTTTTACACGGGAGAAACAGACCTTGCCCTGCAGTCATTCGAGCACGCCTTGGCTATTCACCCCAACGACGGCCCGGCGCGGTTCAACTTCGCCATGTCGCTCGGACAGGGCAACTACTACGCCGCCGCAGCCCGCGAATTTGAAACCTTTCTGCAGTTCGATCCTGACAGCGTGCTGGGCCATTTCGAGGCCGGTAAGCTGTACGCCGAGAAGCTCAACGACGTGGCCCGAGCCGGCATCCACTACAAGCGCGTGATCGGCTTGAAGCCTGACCATCCGCAGGCGGTCACCATTCGCTACTGGCTCATTCGCAACAAGGCCAACTAACCACGCTGTCGGATCTGCCTTGCCCGTCATCCCCCAGGCCACGATTGAGCAGGTTCGCCACGCCAGCGACATCGTCGAGGTGATCGGCTCGTACCTTCCTCTCAAGCGTGCCGGTACGAACTTCATCGGACTATGCCCTTTTCACCGAGAGAAAACTCCAAGTTTCAACGTTTCGCCATCAAGGCAGACGTTCCACTGCTTCGGCTGTCACAAGGGCGGTGACGTGTTCACCTTCCTGCGCGAGTTTGAGAATCTCTCTTTTGTTGAGTCGGTGCAGCGCTTGGCTGAGCGGGTTCACATCCCGATCGAGTTTGAGATGAGCGCCGACCAACGCGAGGCCCACACTGACAAGGAGGCGCTTCGCTCCCTTCACGAGCAGGTGGCGCAGCGTTGGGAAGCCACCCTCGCCAACGATGCCCGTGCCCAAGTCGCCCGCAAATACCTGAGCAAGCGCGGTATCAGCGATGAGGCGGTAAAACGCTTCCGTATTGGCTACGCACCGGACGAGTGGGCCGACATCGTCAACTGGGCCAAGTCGAAAAAACATGACGATGCCCTGCTCCAGAAAGGTGGTCTCGCCATCGCCGGCGAAAAGGGTCATTACGATCGGTTTCGCGGCCGACTTATTTTCCCGATCTGCGACGAGCAGGGCCGCGTCGTCGGCTTCAGTGGTCGCGTGCTGAGCGCCGAGCAGAAGGGAGGCAAATACATCAACTCCCCCGAGACGCCAATCTTCAGCAAAAGCCGCGTGATCTACGCGCTGGACAAAGCCAAGCGGTCGATCCTTGACGTTAAGTCGGCCATTGTCTGCGAGGGCCAGCTCGATACTATCGCCTGCCACCTGGCCGACATCGAGAACACTGTTGCACCGCAGGGCACTGCCCTCACCGCCGATCACGCCCGGATTCTCAAGCGCTATGCCGAGGAGGTCGTTCTCTGTTTCGACTCCGACATAGCCGGCCAAAATGCAGCCCTGCGCTCGCTGGATGATTTGCTCGCAAGCGGACTGGCAATCCGCGTCGCCGTCATCCCGCAACCCCACGATCCCGACAGCTTCATTCGCGAAAACGGTGCTGATGCCTTTCGGCAGCTCATCGTCGACGCACCCGGTTTTTTCGATTTCCTGCTCGACTACCTCTGCGGCTTGCACGATGCGAACAGCGACCGAGGCCGGGTCAACATCGTGCGGGGGATGCGGGACGCTGTGCAAAAGACAAACAACCCGGTACTCATCGATACCTATGCGCAAAAGGTTAGCCGACGGCTCGACGTCGATACCGATGCCGTGCGCGCCGAGTTCAAAAAAACCAAGCGCGCCTTCCAGCCGCCCGAACCGGAGTACGACGTGCCACCGCCGGAAGAGGGTGCGATGACCCGGCCGGGGCCAGTCGAGTTTTGGCTGCTCAAGCTCGCGCTTATTGACTGCAGCTCCACCGAGTGGCTCGAGATGCACCTTGATCCTGAATGGGTGAAGCACCCCGCCGTGCGCGAAATTCTCCAGCAACACTTCGCGCTGCATGCTGAGAATCCCGAAGCCGGCACACCGGAACTGCTTGGCGCCCTGAGCGCTGATTCCTTCAAGCGCTTGGCAACCGAGGCCGTGACCGACGGACGCGCCATCCCCGACCCGGCTAAGCAGTTGCAGGATATCGTCCTGCGATTGCGCAACCAGTTCATTGAGCGCCGCCTGACGGCGATCAAGCGCGAGCTAGCCGGCGTTAACGACGAGAAGTTGGCCAAGCTCATTGCCGAGCGCGATCAATTGAAGGAACTGACCCGGCACTCCCTCGAGCCCCTCGCTGGCTCTTGATCGCGCTTCGCCAGTCGCTCACTTGAGACCCAGTTGGCGCGAGAAATAGACGTACTCAAGGGCATATCGGTGTGCGTGCTGCTTGAGATTGGCACCGGCGGCGTGGCCACCCTCCATGTTTTCAAAATACAAAACCGGATGTCCTTGCTCGCGCATCCGGGCAACCATTTTTCGCGCGTGGCCGGGGTGCACGCGGTCGTCTTTGGTCGAGGTCTCGAAGAACACTTTTGGGTAGCTGCGTTCAGGGAATATATTTTGGTACGGCGAATACTTGAGGATTGCCTTGCGCATAACTGAGTCCTCCGGGTCGCCGTACTCGGCGGTCCAACTCGCGCCGGCGAGAAGCTTGGTGTAGCGCAGCATGTCGAGCAACGGCACACGGCAGACGACTGCGTTCATCAGGTCGGGGCGCTGTGTGAAGATGGCGCCGACAAGTAGGCCACCGTTGCTGCCGCCGGAGATGCCCAGGTGCTTGGGCGACGTGATGCCACGCTTGGCCAAGTCCTCTGCCACGACGATAAAATCGTCGTACGCCCGCTGGCGGTTCATCTTGAGCGCGGCCTTGTGCCAGCGCGGACCGAACTCGCCGCCACCGCGGATGTTCGCCACGGCGTACGCGCCCCCACGTTCGAGCCACAGCTTGCCGATCGTCGCCGAGTAGGTGGGCTTGAGCGAAATCTCGAATCCGCCGTAGCCGTAAAGGATCGTCGGCGTTGAGCCGTCGAGCTTGAGCCCCCTGCGGTGAATCACGAAGTACGGCACCTCTTCTCCATCTGTGCTCCCGACCATGTGTTGGCTGACCTGAAGCTCTTCGGCTTGGAACCGCGGTGGTAGCGACTTGAGCAGCGACAGCCCATTGACCTCCGCGTCGTACTCGCTCAGCCGGTCCGGCGTGATATGATTCTCGTAGTTTACCAGCACGGTGTCGGAGTAAGCGCTCGCTGCCGAGAGGGACACCGTCCCGTTGGGTGGCAACGGCAGCGCCTCGGCGTTCCACTCTCCGGACTTGGCATCCACGCCGAAGCGTAGAATGCGTCCTTTCACGTTTTGCAGCAGTGACACGTAAAGACCGCTGCGCGACACGGTGACACTCTCGATGCTCGTCCTGTTGTCCGGCGTGTAAATGGTCTCGACGTGGGGTAGCTTGCTGTTTGACCGAAGCGCCGCCGCGTTGATCGCCAGTAGTGCGCCCTGCGCCAAGATTCGCCCCTGGACTTCCCATGGCTCGCGCAGGGTGAACAGGATTCGTCCGGCGTAAAATCCGGCCAGGTCGGCCGACCGCTGCAACGGCAACCGTTGGAGTTGGCCGTCATCGCCAATGAGGTGGTATGCGCCGGTGTAAAATGTCAGCGACTGGTCGATAATCGGCAGAGTTGTCTTGCCGGATTCCAGTACGCGAGGCCAGATACCGATGTCCTCGTGCCGTCCCTCAAATAGGGTCTCGGCTTTGGCTAGGGGGGTTCCGCGTTTCCAGCGTTTCGCGATGCGCGGATAGCCAGATGCCGTCAACGAGCCTTCGCCCCAATTGGTGCCGACGAGTAGTGTGTCGCGGTTCAGCCATGTGACGCCGGACTTGGCCTCCGGCAACATAAAACCGCTCTCGACAAAGCACTTGGCCAATGTGTCGAACTCGCGATGAACCGATGCGTCCGTTCCCCCGCGCGAAAGCTTGACGAGGCAGCGCTCATAGTCCGGCGCTAGCCATGCGATGCCCTTGTACACCCAGTTTTCATTCTCGGCCTCGGCCAGTGCATCGATATCGATCACCGTTTCCCACTTCGGTTCGGCCTTGCGGTACGAGGCCAGAGGCGTCCGGCGTACGATGCCCCGGACGTGATCGGCATCCCGCCAAAAATTGTAAATCTGTCGGCCTCGAACCGAGCCGTACGGGATGCGGTCCCTGGCGTTGAGCAACTCCTCTGCCTGCGTGAGGAAGTGTTCATAACGCTCGTCGGCCTGAAGCTCTTCTAGGGTTTCGCCGTTGCGTTGCTCCACCCACTTGAGCGCGTGTTTGCCCTCGACTTCCTCCAACCAAAGAAACGGGTCGTCGACAATAGGGTTTCGCTGTGTCACTTCATCGGGCGAGGCCACGTTTGCCATCAGCAGTCCGCAAAGGAAAAAGGTCCATCTTTTCATCGCCGCCCGGGACGCTACCGCGCCAAGCCAAGCAGCACAATCAAGCGCTATTTCTTCTCGAGATCCTTGCGAGGGAAGAGAGGGGTTGGTTTGTTGCAGGTATGGCCTTTGGCTAAGTCGCCCCATTCCGCGAGGCTGAAGTCCGCCGGGGATCCGTCAAGGCCAAGCTGCTCAAAGATTTTCTCCGCCGTATCCGGAATGACAGGCCAGAGCAGCACTGCCAATATGCGGCACGACTCGGCAAGATTGTACAGCACCTCGTTGAGCCGGTCGGCTTGATCCTCCTGCTTGGCCAGCTTGAATGGTGCGGTCTGCTCGACGTATTGGTTGGCGCGATCGACCAATCCCCACACGCTCACCAGCGCCGCTTGGATTCGGTGAGATTTATAGTTCATCCGCGCCTCAGCGATCCATTTATTCGCATCCTCAGCGAGTTCATCGGAGGTTGTCTCGAGAGTGCCGCCCCGGTAGCGATTGAGCATCGAAAGCGACCGGTTGACGAGGTTGCCAAGGCCGTTGGCCAGCTCGGCAGAGTAGCGGGCCTGAAAACTTTCATCAGTCCAGTTGCCGTCCGGTCCGATGTCCAACTCGCGAACGACGTAGTAGCGAAACGCATCAACGCCCCACTCATCAATGACGGCAACGGGATCGACGACATTGCCGGTGGTCTTGCTCATCTTCTTGCCGTCCTTCTGCCACCAACCGTGTACGAGTACCTGCCCCGGCAGCGGCAACTCCATCGCCTTGAGCATGATCGGCCAGTAGACGGCGTGAAACTTGAGAATGTCTTTGCCGATGATGTGAATGTCCGCAGGCCAGAGGGAAGGGGCATCGGGCTTGACCTCAAGGCCGATCGGTCCGGCCACCGCTGTGTCGCCAAGCGCTGCCGGGATGCTGGTGTAGTTGCTTAGCGCGTCAAACCAAACGTACGTCACGTAATCCTCGTCGAACGGCAGCGGAATTCCCCACTCTAGCCGTTCCTTGGGCCGAGTGATGCAGAGATCCTCAAGGGTGTTGTTCTTGAGGAAACCAAGCACCTCGTTGCGACGTGTCGCCGGCTGTACGAAATCGGGGTTGGCCTCGATATGATCGATCAGCCACTGCTGGTGTTCGCTAAGCTTGAAGTAATAGTTGTGCTCCACCAACTCGGCGACCTCGCCGTAAAGTGGATCGAATGTCCCGTCTTCGCGCCGATCTTTCTCTGTTAAAAACGTTTCCTGCCGAGCAGAGTAAAAACCGCGATACTCTGCCTGATAAAAGTGATCTCCATCGTGCAGCTTTTGCAGCACCGCACACACGAACGCCTTGTGGCGTTTTGACGACGTGCGAACGAATTCCGCGATTGTCAGATTCAAGGAACCGGCGAAAGCCTCCCAGATTTCGGCGAACTCATCGCAGTACGCCTGCGGATCCTTGCCTGCATCATTCGCGGCTGCCTGCACCTTCTGGCCGTGTTCATCAAGGCCGGTCAGGTAAAACACCTCCTGCCCTAGGCTGCGATGCACCCGTGCGATGATGTCGGTGATGACCTTTTCATAGGCGTGCCCTAGGTGAGGTTCCCCGTTGACGTAGTCGATGGCCGTGGTGAGGTAAAACTGTTTACTCATCCGTCGCCCACTATGCGGTCAAGGCCAAGCGCTTGGCAATCTCGGGATGGCTGTTTGGTCAAGCGGGATCAATTATCCTTCGGTCTGGAGTGGAAGCTGAGTTTGTTGTACGGCCTACAGGCCGCCTCAAAATACCCAGCAACCGTCTCTCCTTCCCTGCGACTCACCGCAGTCAACTTGAGCTCGCCTCGAGCCCAACCGATTCGTTTGAAATTGACCGATTCCTGCCTGCCCATCCGGACAAATCCCCAGATGGTGAAGCCGTCGATCGGGATGCTTTCGGACACATTGTAGAAGCCGGGATCGACCATTAGGTTGATCATCACCTCCATTGGCGAGCCTTTGATTCTGCCGACTGCGGAAATCACAGGAAACCCATATCGCGATGTACCCTGGGTTGTCGCAGCACTCGCCCGCATGTCGGTGATCTCAATCGGATCATCCCCATGGATCAATTCAATAATGCATTTACCGATTTTGTTTTGAAAAGAAAGATCGCCGGTCTCTGACCACTCGGTATTGAACGTGCACTTCATTGTCAGCAACTTGGGTTTTTCTTTCACTACACCACTGCTTCGCATTTTTTTAGGCCAAAGCGGAATGGGCCCCGTTAACTCCCCGGCCAGCATGTCTCGTCTCTTGGAAATAAATCGGCGCACTGAATCAACGGCTGGATCGTACAGCCTTGTCGGCAAATGGGTGTGGGGCCGGAGCATCGGCACAAGTTTGTCCAGTCTCGCCTGCAGAGCCTGCTCGTCCCATACCTCGTCCAGAACCCTGAGTAACTCAGATCGGTAACGCTCTCGACCTTTCTCGGTGTTGTAGAGGCGATGCGCGACGGCCCCCTCTGCCATGATGGACAAGGGTGTGCCAGCCTGGCTGGCCTTGCCGCTGCGTGCTCTAAACACACCGTCGGTGCCCCATGGAATGAACTTGAACCGGTCGGATGTCGGATCGTTGTATATGAAAAAATTATTCTGGTTGCCAGTGTAGCCATCGTTGAAGCCAATCAGGCATTCCATTGACCAGTAGCGATAAAAATCATCCAGATCGAACACTTTGCCGATGGCGTCATAGAGTTGATCATTCGGCACGGTCAACGCCTTGGTCGCCTTGAGCAAGTCACTGCGATCGGTTTTCTTCGCGTTAGTCTTTGCGTCAAATGTGCCCACTGCCTTTTCAGTGAAGTCGCTGATCTGCCCCTCGTAAAGGTTCCCACTCGCCTTCGCAAAATGACGCTTGAGAAAATCCTTCCGCACCGATTCGACGTGACTGTAAATACCGAGATATTCGCCATTCACTGTGACACGCGCGAAGTTGCAGCGCGGTGCCGCTATGCCCGCTTTGCGGAACAACTCGTACGCCATGTGCTGTTTTACCAGCGATGCGTCGGTGTCGTTGTTGTTCAGTGTCATCAATGAGACACCCTTGAATTCCTGCTCTGTCCCAAACTTGTCAAAATTGATCTTGATTGATGGCCGTTGGGCATTCACGGAACCGAGCAATCCCTTCTTGCGCAGTCCCACGTTTTTGAACAGCTTGCCGCTTATGGTGACATCGCCTTTGAAATAGTGGTACGGATTGGGTCGCGGCTTGCCTGATTTGCGCGGTGTGGTTAATCCGAAAAGATCGTGATGCTCATACCTCATCCTTTTCCAGTCCTTGGCCGGCATCGTAACCTTCACCTCAAGCAATCGGTCGACCTCAAACGGATCTGCCTCAACCGGGATATTGGCACAATGCAGCAGGAGGAAAGGTGCAATCGCAACCTGAAGGAAACTCAAGCGTGACATTTGCTAGCTGCGGTGAGAGTGAGGAAAACTGCTGACTCTGCAAGTACAATTCAGAGGAAATAAGCCTTAATCCCGGACCGGCTGGGCGATGCGGAGGTAGGCGAAGAAGTCTCGGAGCTGCTGGTCGCTCAGGCCGGCAAGCAGCCCTTCCGGCATCAGGCTGCGGGGGCTGACTTTTAGCGACTCGACCTGCGACTGCTCGACGACCGCATCGCCTCCGTCAATGGCCCGCAGGATGAGCAGCTTGTCAGTGCGATCGGCGAGAAAACCGCTGAGCAGCCGCCCATCCTGCGTGCGCACCTGCATATGTTCGAAGCCCTCCCTAATTTCGCGGCTGGGATCGAGAATGCCCGGCAGCAGGGTGTCGAGATCGTCGCGCTGATAGTGTGTGAGGTTCGGGCCGATCCGGCCACCTTTGTGGAACAACTTGTGGCAGGCCGCGCAACGCTGCATGAACAACTCGCGCCCGCGATACGGGCTGCCGGTCCGCCTTTCCACCACCGCACGCACCCGGGCTATCTCTGCTGCCTGCCCAGTCGCCGCACGGCCAGCACTGGGCCAAAGCCTACTCGATTGGCGGGCGATCTCGCCGCCGTGGCTCAACAAGACTTCCGCGGTTGTCAGCGGCACATCGCGCTTGGCCAAGCGGCCCGACTCGACAGCGGCCAGTAACCGGCGGCTCCACTCGGGGCGGCTGGCGAGAAACGAAATCGCCGCCGGTCTGGCCGCCTCGGGAAAATTCGCGTAACGCCCGGCGACCGCCTGGCCAAGCGAGTCATCGCCGAACCGTTGCAACGCGAGCAGCGCCGCCGAGAGCACGCCGGTATCGGTATCGTGTTGCACCAGGTGCAGCAGGGCTTGCTGTAAACCGGCAGCCCCGACATCGCTCACGGCCCGGACAAGCTCGACCCGATCTTTGGCCGGCCGGCCGGTATCGCCGATGACTTGCAGCGCTTGACCAAGCGCGGCGGAGTCGCCCAGGCGCATCCGCAACACCAGCCGCGGATTGTCGAGATGCCGCAGTTGCTCGAGCAACTCGTCCGGCAGCCGGGGCAACGCCTGCCCCTCGAGCGCCTTGCTGAAGCCGGCCATCAACCTGTCGCGGTGCCCTTGAGTCGGCGCGTTTTTCAGCAACGCGGCGCAACCGATGAAATCGTCCTGCCGTCCCCGGGCCGCCAAGCGGCGCATGAGCCGCTCAAGAATGTGTCGCTCGACCATCGGTTGCCGGTAGAACATCGCGTCGCGAAACAGCTCCAGCACGGCGTCGCGGTCGTGTTCGCAATACCTCTCAATCACCAGCCAGCATTGCATCGGGATGAAAGGATCACCGACATCGACGTCGCGGCGGAGCAGTTCGGTAGCGAGGTTAAGCGCCTGGTCTCGCGGGAGGCGAATCGCCGTGCCGGCAATCTGCGAGCGCACCTCGGGGTGCCCCTCGCGCTGTGCCAGGCGGCGAACCGCATTGAAAAAACCGGCGGACAATTCGCGCTCGTCACCACGTAGCCGCACCGCCCAGGCGCGGACGTGAGGATATGGATGCTCCAGCAGTTCAGCGGCGAGCACATCGTCAAATACGCCGGCCTGGTGCAGTGCCCACAGTCCGTGCAGTGCGGCTCGACCGGATTCGGCATTGACCCATTTTCGGAGTTTTTTCGTTGTTGCCTGATTGGCACGTTGGCCCAGCAGGCGTACGGCAGTCTGCCGGTGCCACTTGTTTGGGTGTGATAAAAGTTGGATGAGCTGCTCGCCTGTTTTTGCACGAAGATCTGTGTCGGCGACGCGCGGTTTGGCCTTGGCTTGCAGCCGATAAATACGACCGGAGGTGGGATCGATCTGGCTTTGGTAATGTTGGCCGTGCGCGATGTAGCGCTCATAAAAATCGGCGATGAGTAACGAGCCATCCGGGGCGTTGGCCATGTACACCGGGCGGAAGGCGACGTCGTTATTTTTCACCGGGAAACCGATGTCGCGTGTGGTGAACGACGCCCCGCGCACGGTTCGCTCGCTCAGTACGAGGTAATGGTGTAGCGGATCGGCGCCGAGCAGCCTGCCCTGCCATACGTCCGGCATCGCGGAGCCGTTGACAGCGATAACGTTGTGGGAGAAGCGAGGGATGCTGCCGCCGGGCATCATTGGCATTTCGCCGAACGCAAACGGATTGTCCGGTGGCCCGAACTTGCCCGGGCTTTTGCCCTGCTTCAGGTAGAGGCCGCTTTGCACGTAGTGAAAGCCTCGTGTTCCGCCGCCATTGTGGCCGGAGAACAATCGGCCATCGGCGTCGAACTCCAGCCCAAACACGTTGCCACCGCCCTCGGCGAAAATCTCGAACTCGCGCGATTGGGGGTGGTAGCGCCAAACCATGCAGCCCTCGAAGTGCACCCCCGCCGCGCTCGGCAGATCGATACCGGGCCGGGTGACGCGGCAACTCACTGTGCTGCCCTGCGCGCCGTACAGCCAGCCGTCCGGCCCCCAGGTGATGCCGTTGGCCACCGAGTGCGTGTCCTCGAAACCGAAGCCAGCCAGATGCACTACCGGGTCGCCGTCCGGGATGTCATCACCGTTGCTATCGGGATAAAAGAGCAGGTGCGGCGTGTGCATGACCCAGACTCCACCGTGCCCGGGCAGGGCGGCGTTGGCGAGGCCCAACTTGTCGGCGAAAACCTTGTGCGTGTCGTAGGTGCCATCGCCATCGGTGTCCATGTGCACGGTGACGCGGCTGCGGCCGGGCGTGTGGTGCGGCGGCGGCTTGGGTTGGCGGTCGTACTTGGCGCGGTAATATTTGTCTCGGCTGATCTGCCGCAGTCCGGCCGGATACGGGTATTGCACATAATGCGAAACCCACAGCCGTCCACGGACATCAAAGCTCAGATGTGTTGGTTGGGTGACCAATGGCTCGTGCAACACCGTCTCGATAGCCAAGCCGTCCTCCAAGTCGAAACGCGCAAGACTCTCCCTCGGGCTGAGCCGATCGCCTCGAACCAGCGTCTGTGCCTCGAACAGCACACGACTGGCCTCATGAAACTGGTCGTAGGCCGCCCGGGCCGGCTTGGATTCAAGCACCTGGCCGGGCGCCGGCTCGTGGCCGGGCCGGTATTCCCACTCGCCGCTGAACAGGCATTCGAGGAAATAGCCCTGAATCGATGGCCCGTGGCCCCGGAACCGACCAGTGCCGTTGCGGTTGAAAACCTTGATCGCCAGCTCGTTCCACTTTCCCTTGACCAAGCCGCCGGGCGGCACTTTGTAGCGTTTGGCCAAACCATCGCTTTGCTTTGCATTGGGGGGGAAGCTGCCTGCGCCCCCAAGACGTTTGCCATTGATGAGTGCCTCATGCGCGGCGTGGCTCGAGTCGATTGTCAGCGTGACCGATTCGACCCAAAGATCGCGCCCGCCAAGCGTCGCCCAGTTGTCCGGCACCATCACCCAGCAGCGATACCAGCCGACACCGTTGGGACGGGTTGCCCCGTCCGCCAACGGTACAGTCGTCGGCTGCCACTCCCTCGCCCAAGCGCTTGGCCAACTGGCGAGGAGAGTTAAAAAACAGGCTGAACGTAAAAGACTCATGGAGCAACTAAACGGGGAACAGGCCAGATGTGGCCAAGCGACTCAGACGATCGCTGCCATTTTCCGTTGTTGGGAGAGTCAGTGCCGTAGGAGTAGACCGTCTGGCCCTGATGGACTCGCGTCCATTCATGCAACGGCAGGAGATAATCCATGCCAAGCGCGGCGGTGTGGAAGAGTGCATCGACGGCTTTGGTCAGGCGGACAAGGCGGCCGGTGGCTTCGTCCCATCCGATCGGGATCGCCTTTTCGGCCGGTTTGGGCAGGGCGAAGAATCGAGGAGCAGTGTCGCTGTGACGCACCGTCGAAAAACTTGAACCGGCATAGCCGGGCCGCTCGTAAACAGGAACCGGAAGGTTCAGCCGGGGATCGTCGAGTTGCAGGCGGTACATGATTTGGTTGTAGTCGTAGAGTGGCGTCGGGTGTTTATTGCCCGAGAAGGTGAACGTGTAAGTGGCTTCGAAAAAAAGGACGCGGTCGCCATCCTTGGCGAAGTAGGGATGCTGCTTGGGATTGTAGAAACTGTAATGGTCGTGGGTGACGATCTTCCGGGCATAGCTCCACGGGCCTTCCGGGCGCGCGGCTTCAGCGAACCAGATCTCGCCGAGCATCGAAGAGCCGAACGACTGCGAGATGACCATGAGCCAGCGTCGCCGGTGCTTGTTCCAATAGACTGAGCCGTGCTGGGTGAGCACCGGTTTTCCAGTTTCAATGTCGATCAAGTGGACTGGCGACTCTCCGGCGGTGATTCTCTTGTCGGCGATCAGTGTGTTCACACGCTTGAGATCTATCTTCGGTCGTCCGCGCTGCCAATCGAGTTTCAGGCTGCCGTCCGGGTGCCGCTGCACGTCGGTCTCGGTGCCGGGTCGGAGGAAGGTGCGAGTCTCGTACTGTGATGGGTCGAGGTAGCTTTCGAGGTTCGCACGGACCCGCACAAGCGGCATACCTCCGGCGAAGTAAACATACTCGTGACCATCCTCAGTGCGGTGCAGGAAGGGATGACCGTGGGGAAAGAGCGGAACATCCTTTGGGAACGTGGCGAGGTGTGCGAACTGCTGCCGCTCGTCGTCAAACTGCACCACCCCGCGCTCGTATACTGTAAGGGGCGATCTGATTTTCACGTACTGTGCCAGCAACCGGGACTGTTGGTTTTCGTCCGGCAACACCACCAGCCCATCGATCCAGGTTGGCCCCTTACCGGGCATCTTCGCTGCTTCCTTGGCAAAGCCGTTTTTGCCGACAGCATAGGTGAGATTCACACCAAGGACGGGATCGAGTCCACCCTCGCCGGGGAGCAGCGACGTGGCGAATGGTACGTGGAAGTTGCCCAGCGGATAGGACGGACGATTGGTATCGCCCCAGAACCAGTGAAGCTTCCCCCGGTAAACCGCGGTCACCACGCTGTCGGAGCCGAACACCGAGCCGTTGAGCAGTGGTTGCTCGATCGGCGCGCTCCGGCCCAGCAAACGGCTGTCGCGATAAATGCCTGCACCGGTCACGCGATAGAGCCTCTCGGCAATATTAAGGCGCTTGAGCTTCAGCACCTCCTCGGTGCCGGGCGCGGTCTTGAGGCGGACACCGTGATAGGCGAAACTATCCTTGGGATACTCATACCCATGGCTGCGGACGTGGAAGAAAATCTGCCGATCCATCAAACCCGGCTCGTGGAACGCCACCAATCCGTTGCTGTCGGTGTAAAAACGCTGGTGATTGACGGTCTCAAGTTCGACCAGCGGGACGCCGTGACCGGTTTCGGCATCCACCACGCGGATCGCAAACCAGACGGGTGACGGCGTCTGTGCATGGGCAAGCCGACTCAGCTGCAGGCCAAGCAGCAGCGCGGAGAGAATGGCGTGTCTGGAAAACATCGCAGCCGGGTTGAGCTCCGAGCCTAGCCGCATGTTTGTGGCGAGTCCAATTCCGAAATGAGGAGCTGCTTGGTCCAGCGGGGATTATTTCTCCTCGGGGGCTGGCTCGGGGGCTGGGCCTTGGACAGGTTGTCGAGGGTCAATGTACGGCTCAAGGTTCTTCCCGTATTCTTCCGGCAGTTTGAGTACTGTACGGAGTTGATCCAGGAGGACAGGGTGCATCAAGGGACTGTTGGGCCGGAACAGGTCATCAAGCATTTCGCGCTCGAGTTCCTCGAGCGGAGGCAGTCCGACCCGGTTGGTGCTGATGCCGATTTTTTTCTGGAACCGGTTGTGCAGCTGGATCGCGAGCGACTTGTGGCCGACAAACTGGTCATCTTCCCCGACCGCGGCGTACTGGAAGGCCTGCAGTAGTAGTCCGCCAATAACCGCTTTGGTCTGGTTGTGATCGGTCTCCCCGGCGTCTTCCTGAACGCGGGAGACGCAGTACTCGTCGAGGCTCAGGCCCGGGACCGGGATGGACTGGGGATAGAGGTCGACCATGTATTTATACCACTTGGCCGCCTCGTCCTTGCGGTTGTACACGTAGAGGAAATAGACAGCGCTACGTAGGAAATTCTTGTGGCCGGTGCTCATGTGCTCGGCGAGGCCTGTGTCGGTGTTGGAGGCGGTATCCTCGCGGCGCTTAGCCTCCATTTGTTCCTCGTAGGAAGCGTTGGCCTTGTCGACGAGTTCAACATTCCAGCCGTAGTTGAAGTTGGGCGGTGGTACAATCAGGCGCCCCTGCATACAGGCCTGCTGCAGTGCCTGATAAATAATCCGGCGCAGCTTGAGGAAATCCCCACCAGCGGCTTTTTCCTCGTCGACGTTAAGAACGCCATCGGGAACTCCGTTGGGACCGGTCACGTCGAACCGCTGGGTGACATCCTCAATGCCCTGCTGCGCCCAGTAGATGGCGTGGGCATCGGGTAGGCGCCACTCAAGCGGCCCCCACAGTTCGTCGACGGCCAACATTTTTTTAGGCGACATCTTGAACTCCTCGCGGAGGCGCTTAAGTCGGCGGCGGTCCTGATCGGTCTGGGGGGCGAGCAGGTCGAGATAGCCGTTGCGCCGTGTGCCGATGACGCCGCCATCCCGGATGTCGTCCTCGGTGTTGCGGCGTCCGTCTGGGCCGGGGTCGTGCATCATTTCGGAGCACCAAGCCATTTTGTAGAACCGGTGAGCGTCGTCGAGGTTATGGCCGACCTTGTGCTGAAAGTGCCACGCCAACTCATGGTAAAGGTGGGCGCTGTGCGGGTTGTTCTCCAGCCCTCCGTCACGGATCAACTCGATGCCGCGCTTGACCCAGTGCCAGCGCACGTGCGGCGTCTCGATACCGTCAAACTTCACCGAGATGTTGTATGACATGTTCCACGCGGTGACGCGCCAAACGTGGTCGGCGTGCGGCTGCAACTTGGCGATCCAGTCGCCAAGCTGTGCCATCTCGAAAAACTTGCCGTCCTCCTGCATCTGCATCGCGCGCACCCAGAGGATGTTCGCGATCAACCCGCGAAAACCGCCCAGTACGACGGTGGTGAAGGCGAGTGTCGGCGGCAGATTTTCAATCTGCTCCGTATGCGTCAGTTTTTTTTCCGCGCGGAACTGGTTCATCCTGCGCTGACTGAAATTCACGGCAAACAGGAAGGCCAAGGCCAAAAGGGCCATGACGAATTTGTATGCTTTTCCGTGAAGTCTCATGCCGTGTGTCAGTTCATCGAAGCCGTCGGATTCGGTAGTGCCAGTTCCTTTCGCTGGAATAGATAAGCGCCGACGGCCATCACGAGTCCGCCCACGATCAGAACAACCCAGATGAAGGCGGCGAGCAGCGTGATCCACTTGATCGTGCGTCCGGCACTGAGACTATCGACCGGTGAGTATCCCCAAATGGCTGAGGTGACCTTCACCGCGTTATTGGCGAAGAAGATGGCCGCGCCGTCTAGCAGCGACGATTCGTCTTTTTTGCCGGTCTCGTGGTTGATCCCGGTGATGCCGCCTTCCTCGATGATCTGCTCGAGGGTACCAGTGGAGGCAGAAATCAGGAGGATACCCAGGGACATGAACGTGTCGACCGGAAAGGAGAGGAAGCTTGAGGCCATCAGTCCTATGGCTGAGATGAGCCCAAGCCAGAAATAAATGATGAGCAGGCCGCGTAACAGGTTCATGCCAAAGCCGCCGTCGTGATAAAGGATCATCGGGCCGTCCTCGAGCAGGAACACAATCGGCCGCTCAGTGTTGCGATTCATGAAATGAACACGCACCTTGCCTCGCAGAGGCCCCTTGTCCGGCACGATCCCGACCGGCAGTTGTTCTTCATGAAATGCGCTCGAGCCCCGTCTCATTTCCTTGAAGGCGCCTTCGGGAGGCCAGCGTTTGCTGGTGCCTTCACCGATCGAGAACCATAGCGTGTGCGACTTGGGGTCGTACTCGTCGTCAGCGTTAAACTTGAATCGCAGGTACACCGGCTTCTCGTTGACCTCATCGACCATGTCCGGATCGATCTGAAACTCCCAAAACCGATCCTGCCCGGGCATGACAATCTCGTAACTGGCCCGGGACATACGGAGTGCGTCGTTCTCGAGTTGCCTCAGTTGTGTCAATATGTCCTCGGTAGGCCGGGTCTGCGCCTGCTCCACCAGCCGGGGGTACTCCGGCCGAAAGGAGAGGATGTGCTCCGGGCCGGTCACCGACATGCGGAACGCCTGCTCTTTCTCCGTATACTGGTTCTCCGTCTTGCCCTCGGCCACCAGCAACGCGTAGCGGTACGCCTTCTGGCGCGACAGCGAAAAGTCCGGTGCGGGCTCCCGCACGCTGCTACGCGACACCAGCACTTCGTTTTGCAGCTTGGCCTTTTGGTACTCATCGAGCTCTGGCGAGTCGGCCCGGGCTTTGATGAGAAAGAAAATTGCCAGTCCGGTTGGCACCATCAACGCGGCGTTGAGCAGCATGATGCCGAGCCACTTCCCCAGCCAAACCTGCCAGCGCGCGACTGGCTTGACGGCTACCATCTGCATCACGTTGTCCTCGATCTCGCGTGCCAGCGTGCCGCACCCCATCCAGAGCGAGGCAATGCCCAGCAGTGCGGTGGTCGAGCCAAGGGTGTAGGTGAGCACGAGTTGCACTGTGCCCTTGGCCGTGCCGTCGCTCTTTACCAGCATGGGAATGCCGAACACGATGACCATCAGCGCGACAACCATCGCCACGACGAACCGATACCGGACGGCGGCTTTCAGGGTCTGCTTGGCAATGGGCCACATGGCGCTTGGTTTGAGGCGGAGCGATTAGTCGCTGAGCAGTCCGCCCAGCTTCTCGTTCGCTTTGTCCAGATTTTCCTCCTTCTTGCGGGCGACGTCGACTTTCGGGGCCGGCTCGGCCTTGGCTAAGTCGGCCAGCGTGGCGATGTCCACCGTCTCTGTTGGCTTGGTCACCTCTGGTGCATTGCCGGGTGTTGGTTCGTCCGTAGCGCGAGTGAGGTGGCCGAGCACGCGGTCGGTCCGTTCGCCCGCTGTGTCGCCACGCAAATAATCCGCTACACTGTGACCGGAAGTCGCTCCGGAAGTCTCAGACTCCTTCCGGCGCGCCTGCTCGACGATGTTGAGAAACAGGCTCTCGAGATTCTGGGTTGGATTATCCACGCGCACTTCCTCAGATCCGGTGTCCTCGCGGATCAGCGAAAGAACCTTGTCCATGGTGCCGCGCGAGAGGGTCGGCGCTGTGATGCGCGTCGCGTCGCGGTTGGCCAACAACTCGCTCATCGTGCCCATCGCCTGCACGCGGCCACCATATAGGATCATCGCCCGGTCGCAGACATCCTCCACATCAGCCAGCAGGTGGCTTGACAACACGACCGTCTTGCCACGCTCGGCGAGGGTGAGAATCAAATCCTTAATTTCGCGGCAGCCGATCGGATCGAGGCCGGAGGTCGGTTCGTCGAGAATGACGAGGTCGGGGTCGTTGATCAACGCCTGCGCCAGGCCAATGCGGCGCTGCATGCCTTTCGAGAATTCGCCGACATGCCTGCGCCGGGCGTTGTCCAGCCCGACCATCTCGATCAGTTGCTCGGCACGTTCGCGGCGTTCCTTCGAGTCGATGTGAAAGAGGCTACCAAAAAAGTCGATTGTCTCGTCGGAGTTGAGGTAGCGGTAAAGGTACGACTCCTCCGGCAGATAGCCGATGCGTGCCTTGGTCTGCACATGGCGCGGCGAGTGGTCGAACACCGTGATGCGGCCGCGGGTCGGGTACAGCAGCCCGAGCAGCATTTTTACCGTGGTGGATTTACCGGAGCCGTTCGGGCCAAGCAGGCCGAACACCTCGCCGCGCTTGACTTCGAAGTCGATGCCCTCGACGGCGCGCGCCTTGGCCCTGCCCCAGAAATCCTTAAACACCTTGGTCAGGCCCTGTGCGGAAATAACCGTTTCGTTTGAACTCATAGCTGCGTTATTCCTGTGCTAGGCCATTGGCCTAGCACTGCTCATTAAAAACCTCAGGCCGGCTGCGGTGCCATGCCGGGCGAGTCTTCGGCATCCGCCGAGGCTGACTCCGGCTCAAAGGAGCCCAACTCCTCACCTTGGCGAACCAGACGAGCGCTATTGAACACCACGATCAGCGAGCCTGCGTTGTGTAGCACTGCGGCAACGATCGGGTTGATCACTCCATAGCTGGCAAGGATCATGCCGACTATGATGAACAGGATGCCAAACAGGAAATTCTGGTTGATCACGGAGCGGGTCTGTCGCGATAGGCGTACGAGGAACGGTAGCCGGCGTAGGTCGTTGTTCATGAGCGCGATGGTGGCGCTCTGGATGGCCACCTCGCTGCCGGCTGCGCCCATTGCGACGCCCATATCTCCCGCGGCAAGCGCTGGGGCATCGTTGACGCCATCGCCGATAACGGCCACGCGGTAGCCGCGTTTCTTTAGGTCATCCACGAAACTCACCTTGTCCTGTGGCAGACATTCGGCCACGACCTCGCCGCAGCCGATCTCTTTGGCGACGCGGGCGGCCACCGGCTGGCGGTCGCCAGAAACCATCGCCACACGGCGAACGCCAGACTCAAGCAGATCAGCAAGTGCCCCCTTGGCCTCGGTGCGGGTGGCGTCCTGCAGGCCGATCCAGCCGATACAGACACCGGCGCTGGCGACGAAGAGCAGGCTGTAGCCTTCGGTTTCCTTCAGGTCAACCTTCGACTCGAAATCATCAGTGACGCCGTTGTCACGGAGCCACTGCGCGCGGCCGATGACGATGCTCGAACCGTCCACGCTGGCCTGTATACCCCTGCCGGCGGTCTCCTTGAAATCACCGGGATCAGCCAAGGTCACCCCGGCCTCGCCGGCCAGATTGACGAGCGCCTTGGCAGTCGGATGGTTGCTGAATTTCTCCGCGGTGGCGGCAATTTTTAGCAACTCAGCCGGTTTGATGTCGCCCTGCGGAGCCAGGCGGCTGACCGCAAGCTCACCGGTGGTCAGTGTACCAGTCTTGTCGAATACAAATGCGTTAATGCGTGCTGCAATCTCAATGTCAGCAACGTTCTTGATAAGGATCCCAAGCCTTGCGGCCGAGGCTAAGGCGGCGACCATCGCCGTGGGCGAAGCGAGAATGAAGGCGCACGGGCAGGAGATCACTAGCACCGAGACAACACGCTGGATGTCCTGTGTGAAAAACCAGACGACACCGGCGATCACCAGCACCAGCGGCGTGTAGTATCCCATGTACTGGTCGATGATCCGCATGATTGGCAGCTTGGTTTGCTCGGCAGAAAGGATCAGGTCACGCACGCGGCCAAAGGTGGTATCCTCACCGGCGCGGGTGATCTTGACCTCGAGCACGCCGGTCAGGTTGGTTGTGCCGGCGAAGACCTCCTCACCCGTAGCCTTGTCCACCGGCAGCGATTCGCCGGTGATGTTGGCCTGATTGATGGAGCCCTGGCCGCTGACGATGATGCCATCGGCTGCGACGTTGTCGCCGGGGCGAATCCGGATCACGTCGCCAACGTTCAGTTCGGACGCGGTGACTTCATCCTCACCATCAGCGACAATGCGTCGGGCTTTGGTCGGGGTCATCTTGACGAGTGACGCGATCGAAGCACGAGCACCGGCTGCAGTGCGGGTTTCGATCAGTTCGCCAAGCAGCATAAAAAACGCGACGATGCCAGCAGTCTGGTAGCCTCCCAGTTGCGACTCGCCAGAGGCGATCGCGGCTAGAAATGCGATGGCGACCAATTCGTTGATGGTGAGCATGCCGCGCAGGATGCTTTTAACGGCCAGCTTGAGGATTGGGAGGCCTAGGATGATCGCTCCGATGAACGCACTCACACCAGCGATCCGGTCGTCCGTGCCACCGAACCATTCCATGAGGAACGAGTTCGCGATGAACAACACTCCAGCGATCATGGTGGTGAGCTTGAACTCGGTGTGCTCGTGGTCGTGCCCGCAGTTGTTGCAGTCACTCTCGTGATCGTGATGGTGCTCTCGGATCTCTTTTCGGCTTAAAAGTGATGTAACCTGCATGATGGTTTTCCTGTTATGATTTTATTTGGCCAAGCGCGGTTTGCACCGGCGCCGTCATGGCGTTTCGCCTTCTTTCAGTTTCCGTTTTTCCGGTATCCTGTTAAGCCAAATGCGCGGCTGACGGCCAGAGAGATAAAAGACATCGACAGCGTTTGTAAGAACCCGCTGCATCGTCTCGGCAACCAAACGCTGTTCAAAGAGCAGGGGGTTTTCCTCATAATAAGATTGCTGTTCGCTAAACGCCTTGGCTTCGGCCTGCAACGAGGTAAGCAAGGTGTTTGCCTCCGTTTGTCCGCCACCCTCTATCACCTTGGCTTGACCAAGCGCGTTCAGCTTGATGCTTTCCGCCTCTGCCTTGGCCGTCGCGACTTTTTGCTCGTTCTCCTGCTGAACCTTGAGGAATGCGTCGAAGGCCGGCTTGACATCTTCAGGAACTTTAACTTTGGGCGTCGTCAAATTGATTTTTAATTGCAAGTCTTTCGAGTTCTTTTTGATCATTTTTTGCACGCGCCGCTCGATGGCGTTTCCAAGCTCAGACGGCTTGGTGTAAGCGTCGATCGCGCTCCGACTGGCGGAGGCATGGTAAACAGCGTTGTCCAAAATAGACTTTAGAAATTCGTCAACATCGGAGAAACCAAACCTATATTCCTTAATTGTTTCGGCCTTGGTATCATCGAGGCTAAAGGTCATCTCCGCCTTGACGTGGAGAACATTGCCATCGCCGGATAAGGTGTAGCCATCGTAGGTTGGCTGAAAAGACATGCTGGCCTGCGGCTCATCCTCTTCTGCGGTGCGGTAGCCAACATCGGAAGTTATCGTCTTTTTTTCGTCGACAGAAATTTCCACGATCTCATGGATGGGATTAGGCAACGCCCAAACCAGACCTGGCTTTAAGGTATCTTTATATTGGCCGAACTCGAGATGAATCGCCTTCTTATTGTTTTCGACCTTGGTGATGCCAGAGCCAAGAAATACAACGGCCAAAATCACCATGATCACGCGAACCACCTTAAAGCTGCTCTGCAACGCCTCGGTCAACGCCTGAGTGCGGGGGTCGTCCATTACCTCCACGTTAGCTGTTGGGACCTTCTCGACTGGCGACGCGATAGTAGGGATTTGTTTTTCGTCGTCGCTCATGGCTTTGCTGCCTTGGTGGCGTCCGGTTGCGTCAGAAGGTTAAACGGAGGCGTATTGGGATCGAGAATCAACGTGGAGTTTTCCTCGAGCAACCCCTCCAGTGCCTTACGGTTAAACAGGAAGTTGGCCAGCTCTGGATTTTGCTTGAACACCTCGTAGTGCTTGGCGGCCTGAGCTTCGGCTTTGCCGTTAATCTTAATCGCCTCTGCCGTGGCTTGGGCAAGGATCTTGTTGGCTTCAAGATCGGCCTCGGCCTTGATCGTCTTAGCCTGTCGCTCGCCCTCGGCCTCGATCTTCTGGATCTCCGCCTGTCGCTCTGCCTTCATGCGTTCGAACACGGCACCAGTAACGGACTCAGGAATGCCGAGCCGCTTGATGCCAACCATGATGACTTTGATGCCGTCGGTTTCTGTGGAAGCGTCGACAAGTTCTTTCATTTCGTCCTCAATGATCTGTAGCTTCAGTTGATCCTTATCGGTGCTCACCAGGTTGTTGAAAGCGTACTTGCCAATCACGGCATTTTGGGCACTGCGCACCTTGCCCTGGAGCGCTTCATCGGCCTTGGTCTTATCGCCACTAAAGCTTTGGAAAAACTTGAGCACGTTGTCAATTTTCCATGTTACAAACACCTTGACGAGGATAGGTTGTGCATCTTTCGTGCCGGTCTCCTCGAAGGCCCACTCAGAGCTCTGGATTCGTTCGTCGAATTTATGAACATCGTGTATCGGCCAGGGTAGGCGAGGGTGAATTCCAGGGGGAACTTTGGCATCTTCATTGTCCGTGACTGGATTTAAAATACTGAATCTAATAGCCACTTCCCCTTCGCGAACCTGAAAGGTGAATAGCATAAAACCAAAAACGATCACCAAAAAGGCGCCTATTATGATTGAAGGGTTAATATAATTTTTTTTCATCTTTTCTAAAATATATGGAGGGTTAATTTCCTTGGTCAACCGTCACATCCAGCAGATCGCTGCGCAGCTTGTCCTGTAGTTCCAAATTGATTATGTCGCCGTTCTCCGTATCGGACAGGATATATTTGCGCGCACCTCGCGTGGCCTGCTGAAAAGTCTCCAGTTTAGAGCGCGTCTTGTAGACGCTGGGGGCGGGTTTGAAGGCGGAAATCTGGTGACTGAACCGCTCCCCCTCAGCCTTAGCTAAAGCCACCTTGTTGGTACTCTCAGTCCGCGCTTTGGCCAGAAGTTCAGCTGCAAGTCCGTACGCCCGCGGCACTCTCCCAGCCTTGTACTGCAGCGCTCCGAGCCGGTTGGTCTCGCTATGCAGTTGGGCTACATTAACTTTTTCGTAGTTCTCCGCCACGCCACCGGAGCCCTTGGACTGTTCGTTTTTGCCAACAGGAGGATGAATGTCCTGCAAGCCCACAAATACAATCTCAGCCCCGAGATTCATGTCATTGGCCTGTTGCTGAATGACCTCCTTCAATTCCATCTGCGCCTTCGTGCGGCCGGGGCCCATCAGTTCCTTGATGTCCACCCGGATTAGATAGCGCGTTACTTGACGCATGGAAATTTTCCGTAACATCGAGACGGCATTGTCGGTCTCATAAACCCAGTTTGTCAGGTTGTTGATGCGGTATTGTATCGGTATGCTGACGGTCAGCAAGTTTACCGGCACAGAATCTGAAGAAGCCGCATCCAGCAGCACATCGCTACTGGCAACAATCATATTGTTGGCTGAACCATGATTGTGCTGCGTGGTCCAAAGTAGCACTTTCGGCTGAGCCTTATTTTTTTCGTCCAACACGCCGAGGACAAATTCCTGTATCTCACTGGTCTTGTAGCGATAAACCTTGTCGATTGGCCAAGGCAACTTTGGGTGAAACCCAGGGGTAAGAATGTTGGGCATTCTTTCGCCAAACCGCTCCTTAACTGCCTCCTCGTTGGCCTGAATGACAACAAAACTGCTGCTGAGAAACAGCACCACGACCTGAATGGCAATAATTAGTACCAGTTTCTGCTCAACTTGCTTATAAAACCACGTCTCGGAAACCTTGAAACCAAACTGGTAATCCAGTGTATTGGCGGCAGTTGAGATCAGCCCACCCGGTTGGCCAAGTAGTCCGATTAACCTACTATCGTAGAGCAACCGCGCATTCTTATCGTCAAGCCGCGGTCGGTACATCTCCATTACCAGCGTGAAGAGGTTCTCCAGCGCAGAAATCGTGATTACAACAAACACCACCCAAGTGAACACTCTTTCCCAAACCGGATATTCCATGGAGGCGGTCTCAGCGATGACCACCGCCGTGCACACCACTGAGCCAAGCAGCATGTAGTTCGCACAAGGACGTAACAAATCCTGGCCATCCATCTTGGCGAGGCCGGCGGAGTATTTGCCCATCATGAACAGGACAACCATGAACAATGCGAAGAACATGATTGGCATCGCGCTGTCCGAGGTCTGGGCAGAGGAAGAGAGAGTCCAATCGTCAAGTTGCCCGTAAACCAACATCAGGCCAAGTGCCTGGACAATCAGCACCAGCACCGAGAAAATCGGGACCACCCATTTCTCGAACTGCCGCCGGGCATTGCGCGACGGATAAGCATCCTCGGCCGCACCAGCAAAGAGCGATTCGTTGCCTCGGGTCCGATCCAGTTCCTGCATCTCGAGCGCCTCAACCCGCTCTCGGTCGATGAGATGTGACTGGATGAAGGTAAAAAAGCCTATCAGCGTCCCAATCCCGAGTAAAACCACCCCACCCAAACCCACCGGCGAGCTGGTTTGCAGCGTGAAGTATAACGCCCCTATCGTGACAACCAGCAGTACGATACTGTTGATTAAACCTAGTTTTTTGGAGTTTTGCTGTTCCATTACGTTAACTCTCGATCCTCAAATAACCAGAGGGCAACTGATAAGGTTGCCCCCACATAGCCCACGAGGTATCCAAACGCTTGGCCAATGTATACGGTGGGAATAGTCCCGTCCCCTTCCAGTACATCGGCCAGCCAAAAGTTCTGCCAGTTCGGCGTCAAGGTGTAAAGGATCGAAGCCCACCACGAGCCTCCCTCCACCCGGCTCAAAAAAAGCCAATCCGACATCAACCCGAGAAACAACACCCCCGAGCAGATCGCCAGCGTCGGCAGCAACTCGAGCCGCGTCGAGCAGGCCAGCGCCAGCGCCGTCAGGATAAGGACCGC
>MPLU02108458.1_pt1 | contig 24555 bp, 13 predicted proteins | sample 1617381 | NCBI WGS metagenome assembly MPLU02 (sample SAMN05944801, study PRJNA350692) | marine metagenome | biome: marine; feature: ODZ; material: water; isolation source: 90 m water sample filtered on 0.2 um supor filter | place: Pacific Ocean | collected 2012-04-08 | depth 90m m
AAGAAGCAAGGGGGCACAACGGTCTCCATCTACAAGAATATCATTCTCGAATAAGAGAGCAAGGTCCGCGCCATTCTCAATCGCTGTTATTCGCGCTTCTTTATGTGGCCCCCAGTCTCCGTGTTTTGTGCCTCTAACAGGATGTTCCCAATTGGGGGCGGTTAGAGATATTGCAGCTAAAGGATTCTCAGAATATGTGTTTAGGACAAATGGCTCAACGAAGATTTCACCATTTCTTCTAACTCCTAAAGATACGAGGAAGTCTGCTTGATCATCACTAGGGTTGGCATCACCAGGATGCTCTAAATCATCTAGTATTGAGAAAATCTTGTTTGGAAAATCAGTTGGGATGTCAATTCCGAGAATATTAGCATGACGTTGTATTCTAGCGAAGTGCATATCAGCCGCCATTAGAGATTTATTTCCATCCCAGCCCGTTGCTGACCAAACCGCTGAGCGAGGGTCAACTGCGCCTGACATAATACGCGATAGGGGTCTTGGCTTCAATGTCTATGTATCGGTTAGAGCATTTCATCAAGGAAGGATGTGTCTAAATCCTCTTCATCAAGCTCATCTCCCAAATCATCCAAATCATCAGCTAGGTCTCCAAGGTCATCAATACCGATTTCTTCTTCTGGACCTCCCAATAGTTCGTCCATTACTCCAGAATCCGGAGCCGGTGCCTCACCTTCTTCCTCCACCTCTCCACCTGCTGTAGCGGCGGTAGTGACATACGAATCCTCACCAGTTGGTTTTGAGTCACTTCCTTTTCGAGCCGAAGCGACGAGTCCTTGGTCAATTTGCAAATCTTCCACTCCGAAATCTTCGTCATCGCTGAGTCCTGCTGCTTCTCTCTCAAGTTGTTCCTCAAGTTCGACTTCTAATGCTCCCATTTCCCAAGGGGCTGGAGCTGCATCTTCTCTTGGCTTAATGAAGAGAATAGCCCCGATTAGCAACATAACTACCGAGGCTAATGCGATGACCATGTTCATGTCACCTGCGACGATTTTATCGTACCAAGAGTCTCCAGCTGTCGGCTCTCCGCCAGGACTCGTTCCGAAATCAGTTTCAGACCAAGGAAGAATTTCTATAGGGTCTGCATGGAATGTGTGGACTTCACCATTGTATGTTACTAATTCAATCCAGTATGTTTCTTCTCTAACCAAAGGAGATTCCTCAAACTCATGTAGAATTAGTATAGTATCACGCATTTCTGATTTCACTAAAGTAGCATTTCTTGTATCGTCAAAAGTACTCCTACTAACATATGCATAGTAAGTATTGTAGAAATTGTCTTCACTAGCATCCCATGTAACTTCAATCAAAGTTCCAGCCGAGTTCCAATTGGCTCTAATTCCACTTACATCAGGGCATTCAGGACATGGATCTGCTGAGAGTTCATCACTCAATTCAATCCAAGCAGTTGCAAGGTTACTCATCCAAGCATTTCCAGAGGAATCAACTGCAACAACAGACACATAGATTCTACGATTTGGGACTAGAGGCTGTGCTCCGTCAGTTCCATAATTGGAGAATTCTGTTAGTAATATCGGTAAATGCTCTTCACGGTCGATGACTAGAGCAGGTGCGACTTCGATGTTTCCAGTTAGAAGAACGGGGGTATCAATCACAGCATATATTCTGTATTCAGCAATGTCCGATGAATCACTTAGTTTGAATTCGACAAACATACCATCTCCTGCATCATTTGGTCTATCGGTAAGAACAGGGGCAAGCAATCTATCAGGTGGAGACACATCTCCTCGGTTATCCATAGGTGTTACCAAAACCATATGTTGGCTTAATCCATCTAAGTGTACATTTCCACGAATATCGTGTATTGTGACAGTCACATAGAGAGGAATCATTGGTTGAATCGATTCCTTAGTTAGGGTGTCAATAGTGTTCCCATAGAGAGCTTTGTCGGCAGTCAGTTCAAGTTGGAAATTAGCACCAAATTGTCGCTGATCAATTGTTATGAGACCACAGGATGATGTTGCTGCTTGGCAAAAGTCCCATAATTCAGTGACATTATCTAGTGGATATTCAGATACCCAGATGGTATAGAAATCAAAATCGTCAACAGATGATCGGTTCCATCTGATATCGATTGCAGTTCCATCATCTGATGGGTGATCCCAGGCATCTAAACCTTCGACTCTTGGTGGCGCAGAACCGCTCCCATCTACATTAGTCTCCGGTGTGGCTTCAACAATGAACACGTTGTCGACATCACCATTGCCCCAGTCATCAAAGGCTACTACTCCAATCCAATAAGCAACTCCATCAACTAAGCCACTTTCTCCTAATGAGTCGATGATTACAGATGTTGTTTCACAATCGCTAGTATATGTTGCAATCGGCCATCCATCCACCGTTGTAGGTGGCTGGAACCCAGATGCTGGCAGAATATAGACTGCATAATATGTACAATCTTCTTCTGTATTTTGATCCCAGGTAATGTTCAAACGGCCTCCTTCATCATTAGGCACATCAATGGCAGTAGTGCCAGTAATTGGAGCTGGAGGAATTCCATCGTCAAGACCTCCTGCGGTGACAATTGGTCCTATGATTGTTGCATTTTCAAGATTGGATTGCCCTGCTTCATCTACACAAACCGCAGCAAACCAGTATGGTACCCCTCCTTGTAATTGCATTACAGTTGAGTTTCCTGTACTCCAATGGTAGTCAAATTCGCCGGTCAAACCAATTGCACTGGTAATCTCTTGTTGAACTGCCCAAATCCTAGTTTTATCTGGATCCAATTCAGTGCATGATGCCCATTCCATAGTTAGAGTGCCGGCTGCTCCACCAGATATCGGCACTGCGCTCAACCATGCAGGTGGTGCTGGTACTTCATCGGTAGGAGTTGCATTAAGTGGGAAAGTCATAGGCTCTCCTAATGTGCCATCTGAGTATTCGATTGCAATCGCAGCACGGTAAATACGGTCATCTTGTAATGTGACGGTCTGACCATCACGATTGGCTTGAGTAATTGTTGCATTTGTTTCCGACCAGAAGTTGGACCAAACGTAAGTAGGCATCAAATCTAAATCCTCTACATCTGGCTCCCAGCGTGGGTCATCCGTAGAATCCCAAACATACACTCGGTAAGCATACCAAGCTGCATCTTCTGCTGGTAACCAAGAGGCTGTTAGAACGCCTCCGCCATCATTTGGCCTATCCTCTAGAGATGTCATAACAGTGGGAACTTCAATACGCTCCCAGTCGTATGTTAGTCGAACTTTCATAGAACCATTAGCAGGAGATTGCATTTGGAGGTGAAGTAAAGCAGAACTAGAACCCGGACCTATTGCAGAAATTGCTGATTGGAATGCCTGCTGTATGCCTCCGTTAGATAATGCCATATCCCAACTACCTGTGTAATTCAGTGAAGTAGATCTCGCCCAAACAGAACTACCTCTTTGGGGTGCATTCATTGTCATTGCTCCGATATACATAGGAAGTCTTCCAGGCGCAGCAGTAACTGAAACTTCCTCGATTTCAATAGGGTCATCTGGACTAACCAAGACAGTTGACATACCAGGATGTGTGGTGTCAGTAATATCCCAAGTCCTACCACCATAGAGTACATTCAGCGGAGAAGCTCTACGTTGGTGCTCACGTGATTTTTCTTGGAGAGAAATAACAGGATCATAGAAATGCAATCCATCATTTCCTACTGCGTAGAATCCAGAATGATCGACATAACCACTTTGTAATCCAGTTTCACTTTCACTAGTAATGACAGAATGACGGCCGTCAACATCTACGACGTCGAGACCTCTTGGTGTCATCACAACAAGATTTGTGCCATCAGAATGTAACTCAAATGGTGGCCATGAAAGAAGTGAATTCTGACCGACCCCCGTCTCCATATTCATCATTGTACCATTCCAGTGCACTAATGGGGCAACGCTTGTGGCGATGTGAACCCCCCAATCATCAGCAACTATTGCTCGGACATCGTTACTAGGAATCATGTCAATGTTGTATGTTCCATTGGCCATGTCAGTAGCAATATCCCAAGCGACTACTCCTGGTCGAGTGGGGCCTTGTCCATTGTGGGAAATGAAGATAGAAGCATCATGGTAAAGAGTAGTATTAGTTCCATCCGGATTTTGAACCACTCTAGAAGTTGGTCCGGCGTAGGTTATTCCGCTGACATAATTCCCCATTAGCCCATCATTGAATCCAAGTGTATTCAGTACTGATAGATTGGTTTGATGCAATACAGTAAGTCCTGCAGCACCTCCAGCAAGCACTTTACCTCCTCCTTGGATTGTTTCGTTAATTGCATAGAGTTCTTCGATAATAGGAGTGGGTAGGCCATCGATAGTAGTGATGGGGTCATCCCAATCATCACGAGTAGTGTTCCACATCCCTATACCACCGTGAGTGGCAATCAAGATATGGTCGCCATATTCGAGGAAATCTCGAACAAGATTACTAGGGAGTCCAGCCAATAAACTTCCATGACCCCATGTGTTTGTATTAGTGTTGAAAGTTTGGAATCCCGCAGCTGAACCTTGATTACCCATCAAACCAACATACATTGTTCCATCATCTTCGATAACCATTCCATCCATCTGTGTGTGAAGTGCAGGTGGAGTGGAAATTATTCGACGCTGTTGCAAATCAATGGCCTTTAATCCACGGCCTGCAGTTGTGATCCATACTGTTTCACCATCGAGGTACATTTCATTGACAACATCTTGTTGGAAATTGTATCCATATTCCCAACGTACCGAACCGTTGGAGAGAATCTCGCCCTGTAGGACCGAGGAACCGTAATATGAATTGGTAGATAGTGCAGAGGCAATCCATACGTGCGTATCATTGGAAATAATCTCTAAAACCCGGCCGCTAGACAGACCTGCCAATTCATCAAAGCCACTTGCAATGAGTCCGGAATTGTCCAGTCTATCGACTCGATTGAGTCCAGTGGTTTGGCCTGAGCGACCAATAGCGTAGACGAATTGACCGGAATTAGATGGTGCTCTCTCAACTGAACATCCATCCATCCCTGGGTCGAGAATCTGTCCATTTGCCGTTGCAGTGCCTGAGGTGAAGATTCTAGAGACTCCACCATGATTGTCAAATTGATGTGCTGCGATTAGAACATTGTTTTCGTGCAACATCCCTCCAGGGAATATTCTATCCTCACCAATCCCATCATTTGAAGTCAGAGTTGAGAGATAATTCCCAGAATTGTAGTTGTATCGATCGAATCCTACACCTTCGGTGTCAAATCCAATGTAGAGAATATTGTTCCCCTCATCACAAGCAAGAGCACGTGGATCACTATCTGAAAGTCCAGTATTGGATGCAGTCATCGGACTAATCCATTCATCCGTTATTGAATCTGAATCGTGGTCCACTAAATCATATCTAGCAATCCCTCCTTGATTACCCCACCAAAATCTCGCCCCGATGGCTACGTGAACAATATCATCACAGAGTTTTATATCGGCAGCATAGCCATCTGGGATATCACTACTTCCAAGATCCCAAGAAGTCCAATTTCCATCTGACCCATTCTTACGAAGAATCTGAGCATTAGAATTCCAACCACTAGATTCCATTCCTCCAAGCCATAAATCTGAATTAATTACTGCCATCGAATAGAACTCTTCTTCTGCCGACGAAGGCAGTCCATCACCGGCTGTCCAAGAGTCAAGCCAAGTCGAATTAACTGGATTCCATCGGAGTATTCCATTCATACTGGCAAATAGATATTCGTCTTCAAATTCCACCATCCCACGAATCGGGCCGTCAACATCAGTCCATTCGTTCAACAGAGTCATTGTATCAGCATTGAAGCGGCGAAGGATGTGATTTCCGTAAGCAACCCATAATTCACAGGAAGAAGCATTCATTGGAAAGCAGTCTCCTAAGAATCGAGCATTTACTCGAAGAACATTACCTATTGTTGGTAGATTTTCTTCCCATGTCTCATTGGTCATATTCCATCGTACGATTGTACCTTCGTCCGAACTACCCCATCCAGAGGTTTGTCTAACTCCAATCCATAGTTGTTCACCAACAACTCCTATGCCGCTGACAACTCCACTGTATCCTCCAGCTTGGCTTCCTGAATCGAGTGAGGTCAGACTAGAATTTGTTGATAGATTGATTCGATAGATATTATCATTTGATCCCCAATTAGATCTCTGAATTGAATAATGTAATACATCTCCGTAGATTTCTATTTCAGCAGGAGCACTATTGGAAAGAGTAGGCCCCCCTGAATTAGAGCCTCTATCCCAGTCTATGAGAATTTGATCATTTGCCACATCGATAAGAGTCAGACCAAAGTCTCCTCCCGCCCACATCGTTCCTTCTTCTGTTCCGAGGACTAAAGCAGTGACATCATCATCATCGATATATCCTTGAGTCCCATCCCAAGTTGTCATCCATTCATTACTAGTTAGATTATATCTACCGATTCCTGTATTCTCAAATCCAAGGTATAAGATATCATCAATCTTGACAGTACGAGCTCGCTGAGTATCGTCACCTGCTGTCCAAGTCTCAATTACCGAGAAATTATCCATATTGACTATCCCTGCTCCTGAATTACCCCCAGTGTAGGCTCTATCTGGAGCAAGCATTTCAATTGTGTATACAAAGCGACTTTCTAGGCCGTCTTGAGTACTTACGCAATCCTGGAATTGATATTGCCAATCCCACTTACAAGCACCTCTATTGGTGCCTGCATACAAACCATCTCCGTCACTAGTTACATCGTAGTAAACCGAAGGTCGTTGCCACCAAGGAAGGCTAGTTGTTAGAGTAGTCCAAGTACTTCCATCGTAACGAGAGAAGGCACCTTCTGTACCAACCAACAGGCCACCGTAATCATCCATCTCAATAGAAATAACATCATCATCGGGCAAAGAGTTAGCATCTTGATTCCAATGATCAGAAATATCCCCCGTCAATCTGTCAACTACTAGTATCCCGAATTCATACAATCCAATATAGATTATATCGCCATCTACTGCTACTGGAGTTGCGTATAAGTCATCGGCACCGAGTGATTGCCAAGAACCGATTATTGTAGATGTATCTAATTCAACTCGCATTACACCCTTATCTGGAGTAGCAATGTAAGCGGTTCCATAACGAGTTGCAATGTCAATAATGGAATCGGAATCAAGCCCATCAGATGTTGTAATAGTATCAATAAGAGTCAGAGAATTTGTATCTATGATAGATATACCAGACTCCAAATGTCCTACTACAAGATATCCAGTATTGCCATCATAAGAAAGTGCAGATACTTGAGGTGAACTAAGACCTGAAATCGTACCAATGTAAGAGCCGTCTGTATTATCTAATCTTAGAATACCAGCATTGCTGGTTCCTAACCAGACCTTGTCGTTATCATCTTGCACGATAGCAGTTATTTGACCAGGGTTACTTACATAATCGCTGATGTCTATTGGTGTTAGCCAGATTTGACTTAATTCATCGAATCTATCGAGTATACGATTTCCTGCAACCCAAACCTCGCCAGCCTCGCCATCTTCTATGTGTGCAACAGCTTGCATTGAATCAGTTGAAGGGCTGCTCACAAGAGTAATCGATCCTGCTAAGGATGTACCTTCTTGCTTTGCTAGAGTGCCCGAACCATCGCTAATCAACACCTTCGCAATACTTGGTCCTCTACTATCGTGTGTTGGCCATGCGAGGATATTTTCTCCATTGTTGTATAGCCCCATGTCTGTGAGTTGATGCTGAGTCCTGAAGATTAGAGAATTGGTATCATACGCATGCACTGTATTTCCTGCAAGTATGTGTAGCCAACCATCAGTTACTGCTAGTCCATGTATTTGATTCGAGGCTAACCAATTACTAGTCGACCATGTCACCATCCATGTTTCAGAAGCAAGGTCGTGTCGATTAACTCCAGAATCGTAGGTTCCAATCAATAGATGGTTTCCAACCAATTCAAGATCCGTAATGAGATTTGACACAAGATAATTCTGAGTACTCCAAACTGTATTTGAATCAATACTAACGGTAGTGCTAGATGCACCTACAGTTGTGATGGGATCAAGGATATGGACACCCGAACCCTGAGTCGACAAATACACCTGATCATCAATTATTAGAAGGTCTGAAGGTGTTTCAATACTATTAGAGAGACAATAATTGTAATCAGTCCAGTCACTAGAACTTAGAGTGAGATAACTAACTGTGCACTTACCAGCAGCCCAAGCAGTTCCGTAACTATCTACAGCCATCTCAAAGATAGCCACATCATCCGAACCGTCCCCTACCATCAAATCTGGTAAAACAGCAGAATTACTTAGACGGCGAGATAAAACTGAACCATCTTCAGTACCTATTAGCAAACGATCTCTATCCGAATCAATCGCCAAAGACCGCCCGAAAATATCTTCTTCAAGGTCTATTATAGGTTTATTTGCTCTAGCGTCGAGATGCAATAAATCGTCATCGAGAAGGATATACAATCTACCATCAATCGGATTGATAGCACTGTCGTGGATTACTACGTCAAGAGATGAAAAGGAAATCTTTGGATCTGCAGGCCGTAGGGCTTCGATTATCATGTCGGTTAGAGTAACACCTGCTGGAAGTTGCCAAGAAGCATCGGAAATCGAGTTGGGCCGCAAATGAGTATCAAGAACACCATCTACCACATTAGGTGGATTATTTTCCATAGTGTCTTGCCGACCTAAATCCCCGTACCCTCTCCAGTCGAGAATTGGTGTCTGAGTATTTAGTAAAGTCAACTGTGGTTCTGTTGCCCAAAAGCCCGCTGAACCATTTACGGCTATCTCAAAAGTTAGGTTCGATATTTCGGCGCCTGGAGCAAAATCCAGTAAAAGGTCATCGTAGGCATAAGTTCCATTGGCTGGATCGGCTCCAGTTGCCACAAGATCAATCCATCCAGTGTCATTGGAACCAGAGCCGCCCCAAACGGTCTGTTGAGTATGTTTTTTAGCCTCTATTTCAGCATCTAATTCAGGCTGAAAAGAGGCTGACCACGGCAATGCAACCATTAGAATTGTGAGGATAAAAGCCAGTCTCTGACTCTTCACTCCACGACGGCATTTATGCATGGGCACGAAATACTGGCCTACTTGTACCCATTATGAAAGACGCGGGTTGTTGCTTTAGCCCCGCATCTCCCTCTAATAGAGGGAGTAAACTGCGAGAAAACAACAAATAATCACGTTTCTATAGGCTGATAACGTGTCCGAATTCTGTAGGATAGCATCAAAGAGGAGAGGGTGGCCCGACCAACCTCGGAGGGGTGACTTTGACTGATGACCGTCTGCGCAAGGATGCTCTTGACTACCATTCTAGTAAGCCCGCTGGGAAGATTAGAGTAGAGCCTACAAAGCCTCATGGAACAGCACGTGAACTTTCCCTTGCCTATTCTCCGGGCGTTGCATTCCCCTGTCTAGAGATTTCTGAGAATCCAGACGACGCATACAAGTATACCTCAAAGGGTAATTTAGTTGCTGTAATTAGCAATGGTACTGCTGTCCTTGGTTTAGGAGATATAGGGGCGATTGCTGGGAAGCCAGTGATGGAAGGAAAGGGTCTTTTGTTCAAAGCATTCGCCGATATCGATGTTTTTGATATAGAAGTCGACCGTACTGATGTCGACCAATTTGTTGAAGCAGTTAAGGCAATTGCACCTACTTTTGGAGGAATTAATCTTGAAGATATCAAATCTCCAGAATGCTTCGAGATTGAGAAGAGACTGGTGAAAGAACTTGACATTCCTGTTATGCATGATGATCAGCACGGTACAGCAATCATTTCTGGTGCCGCTTTGATGAATGGACTAGAGATAGTCGAAAAGGACATCGCAGAAGTAAAAATAGTCATTTCAGGCGCTGGAGCTTCAGCTATTTCATGTGGACATCATTATCTAAGACTCGGGGTAAATCCCGAAAATATATTGATGATTGATTCAAAGGGGATTCTAACAAAAACTAGAGACGAGGCTGGCGAATTAAATCAATACAAATCTGCCTTTGTAAGAGATTTTCCTGAGGGAGGCCTTGCTGAGGCAATGAATGGTGCTGATGTTTTCTTGGGCCTTTCTCGCGGAGGAATTGTTACTGGTGAAATGGTTGAATCTATGGCCGACCGTCCTCTGATTTTCGCTTTAGCAAATCCAGACCCTGAAATTCTCCCAGAAGAAATCCAAGCAGTTCGTGATGATGCAATAATTGCAACTGGGCGTTCAGACTATCCAAATCAAATCAATAATGTCCTAGGATTTCCATACATTTTCCGTGGCGCGCTTGATGTGCGAGCAACTGAAATTACTGAGAATATGAAGATGGCAGCCACCCATGCTCTAGCACAATTAGCAAAGGAGCCTGTTCCTGACGATGTCGCTGCTGCATATGGTGGCGAACAGATGCAGTTTGGCCCAGAATATTTGATTCCAAAACCATTCGATGCTCGGGTGTTAATTTGGGAGGCTAGTGCAGTTGCGGAGGCTGCAGTAAATGAGGGAATATCTCGCATTTCTGCAGAAGAATTTGATGTTGAAAAGTACAGAGAAGAACTTGAGGCTAGACTCGGCCTTACTCGTTCAATCATGCGTGATGTAATCAATCGTGCAAGAAGGGATAGAAAGCGAATAGTCTTCTCCGAAGGAGAAGAACCTACTATTATCAAGGCCGCTGCACAGTGCATTGCTGAGGGAATTTGTGATCCTATTTTGTTAGGACATCCTGAGCGAATCCTTGCAGTCAAAGAGGAACTTGGGCTATCTTTTGAGTGTGAAACTATCGATGTACGATATGATCCACGAAGACGTGGTTCTTACGCAGATGAGTTACATGCAATACGCGGGCGCAAGGGTGTCACAAGAAGAGATGCAATTACCTTACTCAAATCTCCAAATTATTTTGGTCCAATGATGGTTCATGTTGGTGATGCTGATGGATACTTAGGTGGAATCGCGCATCACTATCCCGACATAGTCAAGCCTTGTTTGCAGACTATCGGTCCAGCTTCTGATTCGCATAGAATAGTTGGTCTTTACATGATGACGGTTAATGGGCAACTAATGTTCATTGCAGATGCAACAATCAACATTTATCCGGATCCACGAACTCTTGCAGAGATTGCAGTTCAGACCGCTAAAGTAGCACGTAGATTTGGTGTCAAACCCAAGGTTGCCATGTTATCATTCTCAAATTTTGGTACTTCCAATGAGATGAGGACTGATAGAATCGAAGAAGCGATTTCTATCGCTAGAGAATTGGATTCTGAATTAATCATTGATGGACCTATGCAGGCAGATACTGCACTAGTTCCTGAGAAGCAGAAAGAATATCCATTCATGAAATTCGATGGACCTGCCAATATCCTTGTCTGTCCGAATCTCGCTTCTGCTAATATCGCTTACAAGTTACTACAACGAGTTGCAGGTGCAGAAATGACTGGCCCGATTCTTGAGGGTCTTGCCAAGCCTGCTCACGTTTTGCAGCGTGGTGATAGTGTGCGAGATGTAGTTCACATGGCTGCAATTACTGCAGTAGATGCCCAAAGACACGCTCGACAGCGACTTTGAGTGAGTGGAATGTTTTCCTATGCAATTGAGATTATTATCAACAAACCAGTCCTCTTATATGTGACAATCGAATAGTCGATTTGTGCGGCAGATTGTCTCCATTCTGCTGGCAGTAACCTTTCTGTCAAGCACTATTCCTGGATGTTTTTCGGATTCTCAAGGAGAAATTGCGCTTGTCATCAATTATGAGGAAACAAGCGGCACCATAGTTGAGTCGTACATTGACGGTGAGTATGTCTCTTCCACGAAAGTCACGTTGGAGTTTAATTTCTCAAATACTGAATCCGAATCGCAGTTAGTAGAATTCGGTGTGGATTTAGGAGATGGACGAAATCCAGTATCTGTGGATTCGACTGCAAGTACTACTGTAACGGTTGAATTTGCAGATCATGGCATCTACGAAATTGTCGCCTATGCTGTTGATGAGAAGAACTGGCGAGAGAGTACAACTATCGTTATTCGCATAGATTTGAGAATCGAGTGGTATGAGAATTCCACCCATGAGCCTAGTGATTTGTTGATTAATCCGATTCCAAAGAACGGTGGACCCAACCCAGCTGCGATCTTCATTGAATCGACAGTTGAGAATCCTGAACTGATAGAAAACATTGGAGGCGGGAGAGAAGTCGAAATAACTTGGAGACTATTCGACCAAGCCGAAGAGGCTTGTCTTGTGCGAAAGGGGACAGTCGATGAGGGGGATTCTATCAATTGGGAGGCTTTCCACTACAACACATACGAGATACATGAATTGAGAATTAGTTATGACGAGGGTCAGGACAATATCGATGTCGACCAGTCGGTTTCATTCACATACGAGCATATTGAATCCGAGCCAAACTCCTAATCGGATTCATCCTCGTCTATTGCGAATCAAAGGGTACCCTCTGATTCAATCTAGAACCTTAGGAGATGAAGCGAGAACTTCCTCACTGCAACCTTCCTCATATTGTTCGAAATTCTCAATGAACATCTGAGCGAGTAGATTTGCAACATTATCGTAGCGAGTTTTGTCTGCCCAGGTATCGCGAGGTTGTAATATCTCATCAGGCACACCTTCACATTCAACTGGAACCGTGAATCCAAAGCGCTCGTCCTCCACAAATACAACATCATCCAAATCTCCGCGCAGTGCAGCGTTCAACAACGCTCTTGTCCAGCGGATTTTGATTCGACTCGACTCGCCATATCCGCCAGCTACCCAGCCAGTATTGATTAACCAACATGTTGCATTATGCTCAGCCACTTTCTTTGAAAGAAGATCAGCGTAAACACTTGGGTGTCGAGGCATAAATGGCGCTCCAAAGCAGGTTGAGAAAGTGGCTTGAGGCTCAGTTACCCCAATTTCAGTTCCAGCAACCTTTGCAGTGTATCCAGACATGAAGTGGTAAGCTGCCTGTTGAGGTGTAAGGCGAGATAGAGGTGGTAGTACTCCGAATGCATCACAGGTTAGGAAAACCACATTCTTCGGGTGTCCCGCCGTTGAATCCTCAGTTCTATTTTCAATCGCTTCAATTGGATATGATCCACGAGTATTCTGAGTGAGTGTACCGTTGTTGAAGTCAGGAATCCCCTCAGCATCTAGTATGACATTCTCAAGGATTGTTCCTTGCATTCTCGTGGTTGCATAAATTTCTGGCTCATCTTCCTCAGAAAGTCCAATCAGTTTAGCATAGCACCCACCTTCAAAGTTGAAAACTCCGTCAAAGGACCAACCGTGCTCATCATCGCCAACTAGGGCTCTATTTGGGTCTGCACTGAGGGTTGTTTTACCAGTTCCAGATAGGCCAAAGAAAAGTGCTGAATCATTACCATCAGTATTAGCCGAGCAGTGCATAGGGAGCAGCCCTTCAGTAGGAAGGATATGATTCATGATAGTGAAAATCGCCTTCTTTATTTCACCCGCATAATGAGTTCCACCGATTATCACCAATCCTCTATCTAATGCTAGAATAACAAAGACTCCTGAGTTTGTTCCGTCAAGTTTCGGCTTAGCAAGTAATCCAGGTGCATGAAGAATCGTATACTGTGGTTTGTGGTCTGCGAGTTGCTCAGGTTCGCTACGTACGAACATATTGTGAAAGAAAGCCGCATGCCAAGCCTTCTCGGTGACCAATCTAACCGGCATTGCATATTTTGAATCGGCTCCGCAATGTGCGTCTTTGACAAATAATTCCTCCGCTTCGTCTAAATGATTCTGAACCTTTTCTAATAACCCCTCAAACACTCTTCGACTAGTAGGTCTGTTCACATCTCCCCACCAAACATGATCGGCTAGACCGGGTTCATCTACTATGAATCGGTCATTCGGAGAGCGCCCAGTGCGCTCACCGGTGGTGGCGAGTAAAACTCCATGCGCCGTGAGTTGGGCTTCACCGCGTTCTACAGCCCTTTTGTGCAACTCTTCAGCACTTAGATTCCAATGTACTGCGCCGCTGGGGTCTAAGCCATGCGAAGCAATAGGAGTAGCAAATGAGGCCGGAGTAGACGAGCGGGTGCTGCTCTCCATGCTGCCCGACGTCGACAATCGGCTTTCAACTATTACGGCTGGAAGAAGACAATTTAAGCAGTGAAAATTGCTATTCTTAGGATTACGAGGGGGGGATGTGATTATCGCATGATGGCCCACCTCACAGAGTGTGAGTACTGAGGAGAAGGAGGACCCCCTCATTCGCGCGCGTCGCTTCAAAATGAGTGGAAATATCGACATTGACGACCTTGGTCTAGACGATTTCACCTCACAAATTGAGCAAGAAGAGAAACCCGTAATCGAGCAAGAAACAGACGAAGCTCTCGGCGATGTTTTCGATCCATTCTCAGCTCCTACTGGAAATGAACCCGGGGCAATTCAGTCAGATGGCACTGTGCGCTCTGCACCTGAAGCCGATGTTGTCTCGACTTTGGCTAGAGAAGGTGAGAGGCGAGTCAACTGGTCGATGATGGTCGCTATGATTTTCATTTTCAGCGCACTTAGTGTAGTTGCAGGTATAGCATTCCCTCCAATAATCTCAATGCTGGTCTTACTGGCTTTGGCTGGTGCCGGTTTTTCATTAGGAGAAAGATGGGTGCCAAATCGAGATTTGAATCTCCTTGGAGTTACTTGGGTCATTATTTCGATGAAAGTTCTGTACGGTTTAGCGCTTGAACTAAATCGATGGGAAATGGGTTCAATTCTACCAATTTCTGTAGAATTATTGGCGGTACTGCTCCTCACTCTCGTTGCATTGAATATCTTTGTCGCATATCGATATGAGCACGATGCGATAGCCGCTCAAGCGACTTTGATTTTACTGGCAATTGGTTCAACGGCTGGTTCTATTGGTGGAGAAATTGGAGTGGCATTGATGATTCTCGTAGCCACACTCTTACTTCATGGATTAGCCCTACATAGAGACTCAGGTAACCTAGCAGCTCTTGGAATTGCTTCTTCAAATCTATGGATTGGGATGCATGCAATAACCCATGGATTCACCATTGGATCATTAGTCATTGAACCTTTGGATACTCCGATTATTTTGTTCTTATTACTCATGGCAGTATCTGGCATTAATGCCGGCATGGCTGCACGTTTTGCTCGTAAAGATAATTGGTTTTCTAAAGGATTCAAGGCAATTGGATTGGGTGAACCTGGCCTATGGGGGGTCTCAATCTCATTAGGGATGGTTGGAGCATTGATGGCGGTTGCATCTAGCAGAGAAGATACAGGTTATGCATTAGGTATGGTAACTTTCCTTGGTGGTGCATTTGGAGGTTCCTATCTTGTTGTAAGAGGTGTTGAACGTAATAGGGTCAGTATTCCCCTTCTTGTAGGTAGTATTCTGCTTTCAATTCTGTTAGTAATGGGTATTTCACTTGAACCAGTACTCCCCTTCAATTCTTACGAAACGTTCTCAATTCTGGCCGCAGTTCTAACTGGATTCATCATGCTTCGCGACCAACATCGAGTTACTGATAGAGTACTTTGGGTTGGTGCAGTATCAATTCTTGTTCTACTAGTTGTTCTAATTCCTGCAGAGGCAGATGCCGATGGCGGTGACGGTGGAATCGCCCTACTCGTTATGCTAAGTATACTGCATATCGGAACTGCCCTTCTCGCTGTCATGCGAAATGCACCGTCTCTTGCAGGTGTCACCGTATTGCTACCATGGTCTTGGATACTACTGGAAGAATTAGTACAGGAGGCGATTAGAACAGTATTAGTTGCAAACGATCAGATTGACCCCGGTTCGATTATTGATCTATCCGCAGAACCTCTTGCTGCCTATCTTTCTCTCTCAGCTATTTTGATGATTATTGTTAATTCAAAAATGGGAGAAACCGGAGTGAATCTTGCCTCTGGATTCCTTGGAATCACTGAGATTTCAGCCTCAATACGAGATTCGGGCGCATTACAACTGTGGAGTATGGGACTCTGGCTTCCAATGTTGACCATCATCTCAATGGCTCAACTGGGAGGATTCACTTCGATTACACTCCTAATGGTCACTAGTCTAGTATTCGTATTGCATCTAGGGGCCGAATTCCTTGAACACAGAATTGGCAGCACTATTGTGATGATTTCAGTCATGTCAATCTCTGCTGCAGTTCTGAGTTGGAGACACGGAATGAATGAAATATGGATTTGTCTGGTGTTTCTTGCAGTCAGCTCGGTTTTATTCAAGGCAGACCCAGAGGGGGATTCGATTTTCACCAATGGAATGGCGCTTGTTTCACTTCCAATGCTAGTATCTATAGCCTCAAAGGAGCCAAGCGTATTGCTTGAATCAGCATCATCTATTCCAGATTATGATGTCTCAATGACTGCCGTACTATGTTCGGGATTCACACTGTTTTTCTTCCTATCAAAATCAAAATTAATAGAAAATCTTCTCAAACCCACTGGAGCAGCCCTTTGGTTACTTGTTATTTCACTTGGGCTCTCAATTCAAGAAGAGCAATATGATGCAACATACCTCGGTATTGCTTTCTTCGTCGCAACATCTCTGTGGCTTGTGGCTAGAGGAGAAATCAGAGCGGAATTAAAATCGATTGCTCGACGTGATTCTCGTATTGAATTAGCGAGTACCATTCAAACACAGGAGTCTTCACTAGGGACTGGTAATATTGCCAGTTATGATACCAGATTAGCAGAGCTTGAAGCGAAAAGAAAGAAACGTCGTGATCTAAAGGATACTGATGACATAGAGGAGCTCTACACTACTGATATTTCACATCGGCCAAGAATCGTTATGATGTTTCTAATATTGAGCCTTGCAGCCGGATTGGTATATGGATTTATTTTCGGCTCATCACCACTGATTATCCTATTGATTGGTCTATTCGCAACTATTCTAGTTTCTATAGCAAGAACTAGAACCAAAACTCTCGAGCTTGACCTTCCTTCCTTCTTAGGAATCGAACTCCCTATTGCAGCAGCGATTATTGGTCTCGTTGGTTTGTTATTGGTTGGACATATACACCCTGGTTCAAGCAATAAAGAACTCCTAGATATGGCTGTAGTAACTATTCTAATTCTCGAATTAAGTGTGCTTTCACTATGGCAACAGGACAATCTTCTCAATCGAATTCCAATAGCCATAGACTGGTTCGTTCTCTCTCTTACCTTGGCGTTGATGGCAGGCACCATAATGGTTGAATCATTACCAGCCCCAACAACCGTTGACCCCTTTGATGGTGAACTAATCGATTGGCAAGTTCCTTGGTTACTACTTGAGGGTCTTCTTCTAATTTCTTTACTTACTGATTTCTGGATTGGTAGAAAGCGAGAAAATGCAGGTAAGGATACTCATCAGAGTAGTTCAGGTAGAGGGACTCGCACCCTCGCCTATGCCATCCTATCTTGGGGTCCAGCCGGTCTACTTTCTGTGGCAAATGCAATCTATCAAGGTTGGAAGAATAAGCAGGTAGAGGCTGTCGGTATTGCAATATTAGTATCACCTATTCCATTAATTTCGTTATCGAATCTAATTCCCTCGATTAGAGATGTTCTTCCTGAGTATTGTTTAATTCTCGGAGTAATTATGTTGATAATTATCGCCTCGTCAATTCCACTTGAAAACGGTCACTGGACTATGATGGCAACAATCAATGCCCATCTTTTGATAGGAATAGGAGTGCTAACTCTTCAGCAACATTTGCTTATTCCTATTGCTTTATTTACCCTCTCGACAACGATTTGGATAGTAGGAATACTACACCTACGTAAGATACTGAGAGTGTTGGGATTCGCCGATTTAGTAATTGGTTCCTCACTCACCATCATCGTCTTTGGAGGTACGGCAAGTCTTGGATTAAGCGGCCTATTCATTCTCCTCTCTGTAATAGGTGCCGAATTAGCTTTGATTACATGGCTCGGCCAACGCAATCAAGAAGAATTACTACGCGACTAATAGATAGTTAGTGGTTTTTTCATTTTACTCACATTAGGCAATCCTTGCAAGACATCACACGCTAACGTTGATGACAGGCGGGCGTGGCAAGGGTATTGTGTCAGGCACCTGGATCTCGGATACTGCCGAGGAAGTGGAGCACCCCACTATCCCAATTGGTATCAATGAAATGGCAATTCCGAGGGCAGCAATTCTTCTTTCTCTCGCCACAGTGGCCCTACTAATTGGCTCAACAATCGTTGTTGGATACAGCGTCTATAAATTCTCCAAGGAAAACGAGGATGCCTTCAAAGTCACTGATATTGACTTAATCAAAGACGATAATGACCGTTGGCTGTGGGAAGTTGATCTTCTCTTCGACACTTGTGCCCCACGTCTTGATGATTGGGACTGGCCAGAAGTATTAGCCGACCAGGACGATGAATTCCTTTATCCGGGCGAGTTGCGTTGTGATTGGGAACATCAGGGTCAAGGGGATCGCGCTAGCGTAGTTATTTACAACAGAGCAAATCAACCATTGGATTTAGTCTTAGAAATTATAGGTGGTAGCGTTGTATTCGCAGATGAAGGCGATGCTGACTTAACACTCGATTCAATTGATGCCAATGGGACATTAATTGTCGAAATTGAACTGACGGATGATGTAACAGAGCATGACATAACAGTCGAAGCATCACATTTGCGAGTTCCAGATGCCGAGGTAGTCCTTGATATTCATATTTTTGAGGGAACCGAGCAAAGAGAAATACATGCTACTGACGGCGATCCACTGGAAGTCCATTATCGAGTTTGGAATGCAGATACTGGAGAATTGCTCGATGAGGGCGATTTACCTGTAAATGCAGGTGACGATTCAAATTACATCAAAGGTTTCGGTTGGTCAGCAATAGGCTTGGATATCGATGAAGATAGAGGTCTAATACCAACGCTTGACACAGGCACTACGCATGTTACTCTACTACCTCCACCTATTGCTTATGGGAATAGTGAGGGGCATGAACTTGAAGATGCTTGGTTGAGGTTTGAACTCAAGCTTGAAGTTGCAAGCATATGACATTATATGCACGAAAAAGACTTGACCATAATACGGGAGCGACATATATGAGCGGAGGGGCAGAACACTATGCGCTACGCCCTTCTGATGAGGTTGTAGAGCGTGCAACAAAGGTTTGCAAGGCAAAATCATCCCGTAAGGGTGAGCCAGCTTTTCACATGACTGAGCAGATGGAGAGATTATCCACGCCGTGGGCTATCGCTCAGGCCCGAGCCACTCAAATTGATGTTAATCAACTACCTCCGGGGGTAATTCTTGATGCTGCAGCAGGATCCGGCGTTCAACTAATCGCATTAACATCCGGATTGCACCGACCTGGTCTTGCAATCGAACTCGATCCGGAGATTGCTCTTATGTGTGCAGCTAATATGCATGCAATGGGTGAAGTCGAGGATCTTCAACGCTCTATGGACCGAGTATTGATTGGAGATGGAGGACAAGCAGAAAAAGCAATTTCAGCCTATTGGAATAGTCTACGAGAAGGTGGAACTAGAGCCCATCCGCCTATTGCAATGTTACATCTTGATCCGGCTCGACCGCCAGATGCGCAACGCCATGAAATCGATGAGATGCAACCATCACTTACGCCACTTCTGAAATCATGGGTCAAGCACTTAGAGGTAGGTCCCCGAGGCCCCGCGGTGCTTCTTGATTTATCTCCAAGATTAAATGAAGACCAACAATCACTTGTTGATGCGGTTATTGAAACGACATTCCTTGGTGTTCCACGTACTTGGGAATGGCTAAGTCAAGGCGGAGGCCGAATAGATAGACTGTCTGTTTGGATAGGGTCCTTATCTACAAAAAATTCTGCGCGTTGTGTAAGGATGGGAAGAAAGAATATCATGGCGAGTATCGAAGGAGAGCCGCGTAAATCAGTTGTTGAACCAATGAGTAGCCCTCCTCCATTTGGAGCTTATCTGACCATTGTTGATCCTGCTCTAGTTCAGTCAGGGCTCCACGAGGCTTGGGCAGAACAAGCAGTCCCCGAATCTGCGGGGAGATCATGGCTAAGAGTTGAGGGAAGGCGACCACTTCTCATTACCACTCAACCGTTATCCACAGACGATGATATCGATGCGTTTGTTATTGCAACCGGCGAGATCGTTCAACACAGACTCACCCCACCTGAGTTACATACAATCGAACTAACTGCTCAGTCCGCTGCAAGAAATGGAGTTGGAAAAGTGACCCTAAGATGCTCTTTGGATCCAGATATTCACCCAACACTACAGCGAAGATTGGACAAGGCTTTGAAGGAATTTGATGGTGCTCGTGGTTTTATGGTAGATCTAGGCCTTGAAAGAGGAAGTGGCAGTCACACCCTTTACATTGTCTGTAAAGAGTCCTAAATGGCCGATATTCACGCCCCGTAGGGGCGGCCGTCTTCTTCAAATAGGGAAGGCAGGTCGGCTGGATGCCCTATGAGGGCCATCGGGCAACCGATGAACACGGGGGAACCGTATTATGGCAAAAGTAAATGAAGCAGAATTGGGAGATGATTTCTCCTACATCCTGAGGCTTGCAGATTCAGATATCGATGGTCTACGACCAATAGCACAAGGATTAACATCAATTCCTGGTGTTGGTAAAAGAACCGCTGGACAAATCTGTCGTATGGCAGAAATCGATGGCACCAAACTTGGTGGTCATTTGAATGATGATGAGCAAAACAGGATTCGAAGCACAATAGATGAATACGCATTGAATGTACCTTGGTGGCTTGTAAACCGCCAACGAGATCTTCAATCAAATGAAGATGCCCACATCATCGGGACTGAGGTTAAATTGACTCGAAAAGATGATGTCTCTCGATTAGCATCAATCAAGACTTACCGTGGAATCCGCCACCGAAGTGGACACAAGGTTCGCGGTCAGCGCCTACGAAGTAATGGACGCAGTGGAAGCACACTTGGTGTGCAGAGGAAGAAGTGAGGTGTGAAATATGGGACATCCTAAGTTTGCAAGATCAAAGACACAGACTCCTGCCCATCCATGGAAGGCTGCTCGTATCGAAGAAGAACATGCTCTAAAAGAGCAATTTGGCCTGAAGAAGGTCGGAGGAATGCGTGAAATCTGGCGAGAGAAGTCAGCCCTACGCCGCCACCGAAACCAAGCTATGAAACTCATTGGTCGAGTTGATTCGTCCGAGGGTCACTATGCTCGTGAGAAGGAAGATTTAGTTAATGCAATGTACCGAAAGGGATTACTTCCTCATGGCTCAAATATCGATGATATTCTACAAATCAATGTCGAGCACATGCTCGCCCGTCGATTACAATCAGTCGTTTATTACCGCGGTCTCGCACCTAGTATGCGCGCTGCTAGAAACATGATTGTTCACGGACACATAGCAATTGGTGAACAACGCATGACTGTGCCTGGATACAAGATTCTTCGTGAGGAAGAAGACAAACTTCAGTACAGCACAACTTCACCTTATCTAGATGATAATCACCCATTCCGTGTAGAAATGGAGCAACTCCGACTCACTCGTGTTAGTGAAGAAGAGGAACCCGAAGAAGTAGTAGGAGTTCGTGCTACCACTGAGAACGACGAGTTCGTACAACAAATCAAGGCAGATGCTGCAGAAGCACCATCGGTCGAGGAAACAGTCCCAGAAGAAGGAGGCGATGAGTGATGAGTCACAAGGCAATTCTACACATATTCAGCACCTACAACAATGTGTTGATGACCGCTACCGATCTGACTGGTGCTGAGACCATTGCAAAGGTCTCGGGCGGTATGGTCGTCAAAGGTAGTGATGCGGGTGGTCAATTCGCAGCTGCTCGTGCCGCTGAGCGCATCGCAGAGATGCTTTCGGAGAAGGAATTCAATCAAGTCATTGTCAAGTACCGTGGAGCTGGTGGAAACCGCTCTCACAGTGCACCTGGTGCAACAGCAGCCATCCGTGCTCTAACTCGTGCAGGGGTCAGTATCACTCGTATTGAAGATGTTACTCCTATACCAACAGATGGTACAAAGAAGAAAGGCGGACGAAGAGGCCGTAGGGTCTGAGGTGTTTGAAATGGTAAAGATAGAAGTTATAGAAGAAAATGACGAAAAAATGGTTCTACTGATGAAGGGAACTGACCGCGCTTTTGCTAACGCACTGCGCCGTACTTTAATGTCCAATACCCCAAAGATGGCCATCGAGACAGTAAGGTTCCAAATGGGTTCCTTCGATCTATGTCTATCATGTAGTCATCTAAACCCTGCAGCAGTTGCCCGCGAATCTTCTGGTGGAAGCGGTTGCGATAACTGTGGAAAGAAATTAGAGAAGGAAGGAGTAGATTATACGGTTTGGGAGACCAACGGTCCTCTACCTGATGAGATGATTGCACAACGACTCTCAATGATACCTATTCCGACAAATCATGATGATTATTCCCATGAAGACACATGTGCAAACTGTAGCGAACTGGTTGCTGAGGACCGTGGTTGCCCTTCATGTAACATGATTTACACCTGTAAGGCATTTGGAAGCGAAGAAGGTACTACCGTTACCGCTGGTGACATGGTATTCCTTGGTGACCAGAGCCTAGAGATTCAAGAGAAATACAGAAGCATTCCAATTACTAAATTGTTCAAGGGACAGATGCTTGAATTCTATGCAACAGCAGTCATGGGCTGCGGTAGTCAACATGCCAAGTGGTCACCTGTTTGTGGAATTACATTCTTTCAGCGACAGGTTGCTGTTCTAAACATAAAAACAAAGGCAAAGGTACTATGGGATCTTAACCTCAACATAACCGCTAAGGATTTCGACAAGAATGGAAGACTAGAGGATTTCCATAAGGTTGAGACTCTAATCAAGGACCTCCACCATGTAGGTGATGGAACCGAAGAGAAGGTCGCATTCAAGGAAGCAATTACCTTGGAAGATGTTCCGAATGATTTCGTCTTCAGTTTTGAAACGGATGGCTCAATGAGTCCACAGACGGCTATGAAGAAGGCTGCTCAGGCCCTTTCTGACAATTTTGCTTCACTCAATGAAGACCTATCATTGGTACTTTGAGTAAGCGCAGTATTCTTGCACCGTTGCCGGGATGAGGTAGCATGACCGTTGCTTTGGGTCGAGGGGCCTGTGGCGGACACCTGACTCTATTGTTCACTGTTGACGATCAGGCAGAAGACCCTAATTTTCAGGGTAGTTTAGGTGCAGGAATCTGTGTTTCAGATGGTGTTGAAGCCATTGCACGAGGCCAAGAAGGAGCATACTCACTCAGTGTACGATTCCTATCTGGTGAAGGTGATTCAAACATGTATCAGCAGGTACTTGACCTACTTTGTGAGGAAATACCTCAGATTTCCGAATTGAATTGGGAAATTGCAATCAAAATGACCCTACCTCCGTCACAAGGATTTGGGATGTCAGCTGCAGGTGCTATTGCCGCAGCCTGCGCTTTTCAACGGGCAATAGGGCAACCACATGAAGAAAGTCAGCGAAGAGCCTATTCAATCGCTCATCGTGTAGAGAGAATGAATTCCACAGGACTAGGAGATGTAACCGCTCTCTCTGCAGGAGGTGTCGAGCGCAGGCTAATTCCTGGTTCTCCTTACTCAGGTTCTAATCTCGTAAATGGACCTGGAGTTGCCGAGGGCTGGTTCGAATCAACACCGATTGTTTTAGCATGGAGAGAAAACCCGGGCCGGCATACATCAGAATATATTGACAATGCAAAATGGAAGAAATTGATTACAGATTCAGGAACCGAACAAATGAACATACTCTCAGAGGGGGTATGGGACTCTTCGCGCTGGAATGAATTGATTGAATGCGCAGAATCATTTTCTACAGATTCTCAATTAGCCAGTGATGCTTCACGTTCGAGCCTAATTGAAGCCGGCAAAAATGCCGCACGCAGAGTTGGAATTGGGGGCGATGTAGCAGTTTTACTTTGTATGCTGGGTGAAAGTATAGCAATTGTACCGCGTCAATTGGGAAGTGCGGAATCTCTAGATTCGATGATTACTGAATTAGGTAATGAAGGATTGCAGGCATTAGTCACTTCTATAGGAAAAATTTCCTAATTCTGTGATTTGTTGTTGGTTATTTTCTTAAGATATAATAGCGACCAGTAAGCATGCGATATGGCAAAACCGACAATGGATCGGGCTTTCTCGTATTGCGTGGCGCCATACTATTCATCATGGCAATTATTGGACTTGTCGTAATATTGGCATTGCTTGAGGGATGGTTGTTCTTCGGTATTTCCTTTCAACAGACCACCGTGGGTCACATTGTCTGGCCGGTTGCGCTATTCTTGCGCCACCTAGTTTCCCCCATGACTTGACTGCATCAGAGGGTAGCCTCTGAAAGGGCCCACTGAAAGCCCTATATTTCAGAAATATCAATCGTATGGGTCTAAGCACAAACCCATTGATTTGTCTGTTAATCGATTATAATACGCTCTGATTCTCTAATTTCTCTTCCTATTTCTGATGATTAAAAATAATATCACTAATAGATTGATTGTCAAAAATACGGGAATTAATAATCCTTCTAAAACTGTATTTTCTGAGCCACTAGC
>MPLU02222861.1_pt1 | contig 24534 bp, 17 predicted proteins | sample 1617381 | NCBI WGS metagenome assembly MPLU02 (sample SAMN05944801, study PRJNA350692) | marine metagenome | biome: marine; feature: ODZ; material: water; isolation source: 90 m water sample filtered on 0.2 um supor filter | place: Pacific Ocean | collected 2012-04-08 | depth 90m m
CTGTGTCGCGCAACTGCGGCTTCCGGTTGGCCAAGTCCAGCAGCGTCACCTGCACCAGTGCCCGGACGAGTTTGTCCGACTCGATCTCGCTCGGCAACGTCAGCTCGTACGTGTAACCGTTTATGTGCCGATCCGTCACCACCGGCACTGTCGCCCGGTGCGACATTGCTGGGTTGAGCCGCATCATTAATTTGCTGCCCGGCATCGCTGGCAAACCCAGTTGGCTAAGCAGCGCATTGCGAACCCGCTCGGCCGTCACGACCACGTGATCCGGCGCGATCAAAATAGTATCGGCGTTGGCGTCGAGAATGCCACCGCGACGCTTCGGCAAGATTGGCCCGTAAGCCATGAACTGCCCCGACAAACTGCGGGCCGTCTTGTACCCCGCTCGCGATTTGAGGAGGCGATTGATGTCCACCGGCAACCGCTTCGGCGCCGTCGCCTCCTTCCCCGAAGGCTTGGGCTGAACCGTGCGCGGTGGCAACACCGGCTTCGGCGGCTTGGGCGCCAGCTGCGGCTTGGGCACGATCGGCTCCGCTTGGCCAAACGCAGCCGGGATCCCGGCCAAGCCGAAGACAACCGTCAACAACCAAGCTCGACGACCCGATCGGGGCACACAAGCGATCCTGTCAAAACACAAATCCATCCAGCGGCAGTCAGTGTGGCCATTTTCCCAAACGGCTAAAAGCCCGCATTTCAGCGCCGAAGAGATTGGCTTAGCGGCATTTGCACCCATATTGAAGCGTCAAGAGGGCTACGCCCATTTTAAAGTCCCTGTTACTTGTCCAATAACAAGAACTGGCCCCGTCATGTCACTTGCTGGGAGGCGTTTTCTTTTTGCCCTTGCTTGACTTGGGCTTGTCGGTCTTGGATTTGCTGTCGGTTTTGGGCTTCTTTGACTCGGACTCCTTCTTGGCGCCGGCCTTGTAGTTTTCGCTGCGGTAATCGGTCTCGTAGAACCCGCTGCCCTTGAAGATGATCCCGGCTCCGGTGCCGATGGCCCGGCGCACGTTACCCTTGGCCCAGCGTTTTTTGGGGCAAGCCTCCTTCGGGCACGTCTCCAGCGCATCGGCCTTGATAGATTGAAACAACTCAAACTCGTGGTCGCACTTTTCGCAAACGTACTCGTAGGTTGGCATAAATATTCGATTCAAAAAATCCGCGGCGAGTAACGGCAGGCGACCACCGAAAGTCAAGACTCCGTGAGCGCGAACGGCATTTCCCGCTTGGCTTGGGGCGGCGGGGTTGGTTCCCTCCCTTGCATGGCCAAGGTCACGCTCGCCAAAATCGTCGCTCACTGCAATCGAACCCTCAAGCCGGAGTCGTTCGAGGACTGGCCCGGCGCGGTGAACGGCTTGCAGGTGCAGAATCGCGGCACCGTGTCGCGGATCGCCGCCGCAGTCGATGCCACGCCGGCCACGATCCGCAAAGCCATCGTCGCCGGGGCTGACTTGTTGATCGTCCATCACGGGCTGTTCTGGGGCGTGACGCATCCGTGGACCGGCAATCGCTACAAGCTTTTGCGGCTGCTGCTAGACAACAACGTCGCGGTTTACAGTTCGCACCTGCCGCTGGACGCGCATCCCCGGCTCGGCAACAACGCCCAGCTTTGCAAGGCACTTGGCATCAAGTCGCCCCAGCCGTTTTTTACCGAGCGCGACCAAGCGATCGGCCTACGCGGCACGCTCGACTTGACGCGGGCGCAGTTGGCCAAGCGCTTGGCCAAGTCCACCGGCACGGAGCCGACGGTGATGCCGGGCGGCGCGGCGCGTTGCCGCAAAATCGGCGTCGTCACCGGCGGCGCGGGTGCGGAAATGAAAACAGCAGCCGACGAGGGCGTGGACACGTTCATTACCGGCGAAGGCCCCCACTGGACGTTCGCGCTGGCCGAGGATCTTGGGCTAAATGTGTTTTACGGTGGCCACTACGCGACGGAGACGTTCGGCGTAAAGGCGCTCAGCGGGAGTTTGTCGAAAAAATTCAAGCTGCCGTGGACGTTTATCGATCACCCAACCGGCCTGTGACGCTGGTGATTGCCAGCGCTTGGTTTTCAAAATAGGCTCGCCGCGTGAACCGCATTTCACAGCTCGCCGCCACCCTGTTGTTGCTCGGTGTTATACCGACAACTGACGCCGCGCGGCCCGGTAAGATCAGTAAGGTGCTGCCGCATTGGCTCGATCTTCAGGGCCGCCACACGCTCTCCCCCAGCCTGCTCGAGCGCGACGCCTACCAAGCCAAGCTCCGCGCCGATCGCACTCTTTGCTCCGGCATTCGGTTTGACATCAAGTGGACCAAGAACACGAGCGACACCGTGAAACTGCAACTCGAGCTGCGCGTCACCGGCGAGACCAAGCCGATCGTGCGCGAGCTGGCCGTCAAGCCAAGCCGGCGCGGCGGCTGGGATGCGGTCACGCTGGACGGCGACGCGTTCAGGGCCATCGGCAAAATCATCGCATGGCGGGTGCTCCTGCTCAACGGCAACATCGAGCTGGCCGAGCGCCGGTCGTTTCTGTGGATAGAATCCAAGCCGGCGGGCGACGCCGGAAAACCGGCTGCCGATTGACAACCGCCCCCGCCTCCCTCACTCTTTCGCCATGGCAAAAACCGGTTTAGGCCGAGGCTTGAGTTCCCTGCTGGGTGCCCGCCCGCCGGCTGACAAGAAAACCAAAGGCGGGAAAAAGCCGGCGAGCATGCCACCCAACGCAACCGCCGAGCCACTCAGCGAGGTGCCGACCGGCGAGATTCTCCCGGGCGCAATGCAGCCGCGAAACGGGTTTGACGACGACTCGCTGAACGAGTTGGCCGAGTCGATCCGAGAGAATGGCATCATGCAGCCGCTGATCGTGCGCCCGCGCGAGGGCAGCTACGAGTTGATCGCCGGCGAACGCCGCTGGCGAGCCTCGCAGATAGCCGGCCTGGCCAGGGTACCAATCGTCATCCGCGACGTGGACGACCGGACGGCGCTCGAGCTGGCGCTCGTCGAGAATCTCCAGCGCGAAAACCTAGACCCGATCGAGGAGGCCAAGGGCTACGCACAGTTGGTCGATCAATTCGACCTCACGCAGGAGGAAATCGCCGCCAAGGTCGGCAAAAACCGGGCCACGGTGGCCAACGCCCTGCGACTCATCAAGCTGCCGCCCGAGGTGCAAACGTACGTGCGCGACGGCCTGCTCTCGAGCGGCCACGCCAAGGTGATCCTTGGGTTGAAACACGCCAAAGACCAGATCGCCGCAGCCAGGCGCGTGATCAAAAAGGAGTTGAGCGTGCGGCAGACGGAGGAACTGCTCGGCGCGCTTGGCCAATCGACCCCGGACAAAACCAAGCGCGGTTCAGCCCGCAAACGTTCCACCACCGACGCGCACATACTCGACCTCGAGAGTAAGCTGCGGGAAAGACTCGGCACCAAGGTATCGTTGCGCTACACGAAAGGCAAAGGCTCGGTCGACATCAAGTTTTTCAACGACGAGGATTTGCAACGAATCCTCGAGAGCCTCGGAATAAAGGCCGACTGATTTTTTAGATTAATGCTTTTGGATATTGTTAATTATGGTAATCCCGTGCTTCGGCAGAAGGGCGAGCGCGTGGGTGAGATCATGCCGGAGATCACACAACTCATCAACGACATGGTCGAGACGATGCACGAGGCGCACGGCATCGGCCTGGCCGCTCAACAGGTCGGCAAGGCGTTGCAGTTAACCATGGTGGACGTGACCGATGTGGAGGATCGGCCGTCGCGCATGAGCATCGACGGCGAGGTGGTCAAGCCGGAGGATTACATGCCGCTCATCCTGCTCAACCCCGAATGGACAGCAGTCGGTGACACGAAAGAGGAAGCCCCCGAGGGCTGCCTGAGTTTTCCCGAGGTGTACAGTGACATCAATCGCCACGAGGAAATCGACGTGATGGCAATGGACGAAAAAGGAGAGGCTGTGGCCTTCCGTTGCGGCGGCCTGTTGGCGCGTGCCATCCAGCACGAGTGGGATCACCTGCAGGGTATCCTGTTCATTGACCGGATGGACGCGATTACCCGCGCCGAACTCAAGCCGGAAATTGACGCCATTCAGGTTGAAACCAGGAAGGGGCTGGGTAATCAACGCTGAAGGGTGCTCTACCGCCTGACCCGAACATTTTGAAGTAACCTCAGGCTTCGCTGATATTTGGCATTGGCCATTCTACTGGCCTGCTCCGCTGCATCCAGTTCGCCTCCAGCCCGGTTGCGCTGCTCATAAGTCAATGGACTGCCCGGCTTCTTGGCTTGATCCACCATTACTCTCGCAGTCTCAAGTCGTTTCTTCTGGCGCAACATCATACCCCTTGTCATTTGAAGCACCTCGCCAAACTCCTTTTCAGCAACATCAAGTCGCCCCTGTTGTTGGTAGGCTTGACCGAGGTTTTGACGGGCATCAATGTAGCTCGGCTGCAGCCGAACCGCCTTGGTAAAGTAAAGAGCCGCCTTATTAAAGTTCCCTTTCATGGCAAACACGGTACCAAGGTTATTATATGTGTTCGGGTTGTCAGGGAAAATCTCGATGGACAACTCCAGGCAGCGGATCGCCTCGTCGTACTGCTTCTGATCCTTGCGAATGTTGCCAAGATTGTTGAGTGCCTCCGCGTATTTCGGAGTCACCTTAAGCGCCCGCTCGTATTCAGCGGCAGCCTTGTCGATTAACTGCGCATAGCCCTTGGCCTCCTCGATGGGGTCGAGATTTTGACGTTTGAGATTCTCACCCTTGACCTTATAGGCAATGCCCATGTTGAAAAACACCTCCGGATCTTCACCATTCTCGGCAAACTTGAGTGCCTCGTTGTACTTGGCCAGTGCGGCGTCCGGCTTGCCGGCGCTGATCAGTGTGTTGCCCTCGTTCATCAATGCCACGACCTTGTCAGGATCGCCCAGCCGGTTATTGCCCTCACCCTCCAGTTTGATGGCGTTGAGCTCCGCCAGAATATCGTCAACCGACTCTTCACTATCGGCACCGGTGGATGGCGGCAGCGCAGCATCGAGCGTCGGCGCAAGCGGCTCGACAGCCGACCCAGTCGCGGCAGGCTCCGGATCCGGGATTGCAGGCGACTCGGCAACCGGACTGGGCGAAACTGTATCCTGGCCCGGGTCGGACTGCTGTACCGACTGCTCCGAGCCGCACCCCCCAAGGAATACAACCAACGCAATGCAACCTGTGGTCTTCCTTTTTTTCGAGCTGCACACGGGCCGAAAACGTACCAGACTCCAGGCAAGTCGCAACGTTTATCCCTTAACTAAATCCCGTTAATTTTGCGGACAGGCAACCCATCTGCGCACTCAACACGTTCGTTTTGAGAAGATGAAAAAACTGTTCATCGAACCTTGAGTTACCTCTCCCAAATGCTGTTGAACTTAAAAAAACAATTCATCTACTGGGCCGGATTTACTGTAGATTACGACTTAGCTACTCTCCCGGAAAAGCAGGGTGAAAACTCAATAATTGCCAAATCAATTACCACAAAACTTTGATTGAACAACACTCTGTCTAATCGTATTTTCGCTTTGTGATGGTTAAGGAACGGGAGACCACCAACCAAAGTACGGCAGTGCCAAAAGAATACCACAACCGCCTAGCTGCATATCTTACTCCTAGGAATTTGCTGTACGAACTTAGGAGGTCCATCTTGCCGTTTAAACCACACTTGTAAGTTGCCCGAATTGTATGCGTACCCCAATTGCGACTCTTCTGTATGCTGGATTCATAGTCACACTCATCGTATTTTGCGGCGCGCTTCTATACTTCAGGTCATTTGACTTTTACTTTGGCACTGCCAAAAACCCCAGTGTGCCGGTGGCGACGGATAACAGACATTTATCTGCTCCTGTCGTAATTGAGGCCAGAGGCAAGCGTTTTGAGTGGTCTTTTCTCTATCCGGGCCAGGATGGCGAACTGGGCACATCCGATGACTTTCGTTCTCATAAGGAATTGCACCTGCCGTTGGAAACGGACGTTATACTCAAATTGGAAAGTGACGATTTCATCTACATAATGTCTAATCCCGAATTAGGATTGAAACAAATCGCCGTGCCGGAGCTCACCCACACCTTGAAATTTCACACAGCAAAGATTGGACCGTTTGAACTGTTGGCAGATCCATTGTGCGGCTGGCGACCGTTGCACGATGATTTGATGGGCCGTGTTATTATTCACTCGGTAACAGATTTCAACGACTGGTTCAAAAAAATGGTTGCAGGAGCAATTACGAATCAATAATATTTCCTCCATGTTCTGCGAAATAAAACCATCCCGTCGGCTTCGCTCTCTTAACCGACGGAGCTTTTCTTTGCCGTCAATGTAACCTTTATTCCGGCAAAACCCGTACTTGGAATTTTATATTATGAGTTCACGCAAATCTAGATTACTCCCAATTGGGATCACTATGGTTGTTCTTATTGCGATCGCCACTTACTTCAAGTTCAACCAAAGCGAACAGGATAAGTCAGAAGGTATAACTCTAAGCAAGAAACCCCTACCGGTGTTGGGGTTATTACCTGAATTCGAGTTGACCGACCAGGCCGTTGAGACATTTGGTTCGCGTCAATTGCGTGGCAAAGCTTGGATCGCAAATTTTATTTTTACACGATGCTCGGCCACCTGCCCTGCACAGACAGCGAAAATAAGCGAGTTCCAGAAGCAGTTACAGGATAGTCCGCTTTGGGACGAAATCCGGCTTGTCAGTTTCACGGTTGACCCAGAACATGATACGCCGCAAGTGCTTAGCGAGTATGCGAAAAACGCCAACGCTGATGTTCATCACTGGAAGTTCCTCACAGGTGAGCGTGAGGCTATTTGGAGACTAAGCAAGGACGGTTTCAAACTGCCGGTTAGTGAAAATACTGATCCCGCAATAGTCATCACCCACAGTCCAAAAGTTATGTTGATTGATCCTTACTTGCGAATCCGAGGAATCTACGAGGTCACTTCCAAGGAGGGATTGGCACGTTTACGTCACGGTTTGGACCAAGTATTAGTGGAGAAAGTGGCCGAGCCGGAAGAGGCCACCAACCCACCATGGCTTGAAGGTCGCCGCGAGGCACAACTCAAGACTGTGGACAAATTCAAGGTGGTTCACGACTTTAGCTTCACCGATGCTATCGAAGAGAGTGGCATTCTCTTCCGCAACAAGATTGTGGATGATGTGGGAAAAAACTACAAACCCGTCCATTATGACCACGGCAATGGCTTGGCTATCGCCGATGTTGACGGAGACGGCAATCTTGATCTTTACTTTGTAACCCAAGCTGGTGCCAACGGACTGTGGAGGAATCTAGGTAACGGTCGGTTTGAGGACATCACCGAACAAGCCGGAGTGGCGGTTGAAGATAAGATAGGTGTTACGGCCTCCTTTGCGGATATCGATAACGACGGCGATCCCGATCTCTACACAACCACGGTGCGAGGCGGTAACATGCTCTTTGAAAACCTTGGTGACGGCCAATTCAAAGATATCTCACAAGCATCGGGACTCAACCACAAGGGGCACTCCTCCGCAGCCGTGTTTTTTGATTACAACCGCGACGGGCTTCTCGATGTCTACCTGACAAACGTAGGCAAATATACTTCGGATAAAGTCTTAACAGTTACGATGGAGCAAGCCCGAGGTGAGAAAGAGGCAGAATATAAGTTCTTCTCCGGCCTTGATGATGCATTTTCGGGCCATCTACCGGCAAAAAAACGGAGTGAGGGAAGTATCTTGTTCAAGAATCTGGGTAACAATCGGTTCGAAGACATTTCGAAGAAAGTCAAGTTGCAGGACGAAAGTTGGACCGGCGATGCCACTCCCGTTGATTTCAATCAGGACGGATGGATCGACCTATACGTGTTAAACATGCAAGGAGACGACCAGTATTATGTCAATGTCGAGGGCGAGTATTTCGAGAAAAAAAGCCGTGAGGTTTTTCCACTCACACCGTGGGGTGCGATGGGCGTCAAAACGTTCGACTTCGAAAATGATGGTGACATGGACCTGTTCATCACGGATATGCACTCCGACATGAGTGAACAAGTCGGGCCTGAGCGTGAAAGTTACAAGTCCAGGCAGCAGTGGCCTGAAAGTATGCTACTCACCCAAGGCAAGAGCATCTGGGGGAACGCCTTCTATCGGAACAATGGCAAAGGAAACTTTGAAGAAGTGTCTGATCAAATCGGAGCCGAAAATTACTGGCCCTGGGGCATTAGCGTTGGAGATCTCAATGCCGATGGCTTTGATGATGTGTTCATCGCTTCCAGTATGAATTTTCCGTTTCGGTATGCTGTTAATAGTTTACTATTGAACAATCAGGGTTCGGAATTTTTAAGTAGCGAATTCATACTTGGAGTTGAACCGAGACCCGATGGGCGTTTCGCCGAGCCTTGGTTTGAACTCGACTGCGATGGTGAGGATAAAGACCACGCGCTGGCAAAAGGTCGATCGGGCCGTGTAGTAGTTTGGTCGGCATTGGGTACGCGATCATCGGTGATGTTCGATCTAGATAATGATGGCGACCTGGACATCGTAACCAACGAATTCAATTCCCGTCCCATGGTGCTGATCAGTAATCTATCCGAAAAGCACGACAAGTTGAATTATCTGAAAGTGAAACTAGTTGGTGAAAAATCGAATCGAGACGGGTTAGGTGCAGTGGTTAGAGTTCGCGCTGGTTCGCAAACGTATATGAAAGTACACGATGGTCAGTCGGGATATATGTCGCAAAGCCTCTATCCTCTCTACTTCGGTCTAAACGAGGTAACGAACGTCGATGAAATCAAAGTCACTTGGCCATCCGGCAACAAACAAACGGTGTCGGGCCCAATTGATGTGAATAGAACGATTGAGGTGAAGGAGCAATAATCACGCGGGAGACTGACCGAGTCATGCCTCAGCTAATCAGGAATGGGGCGATATCCTGCATTGAGGAACTCTTTAGCCCGTGGCCGAAAAAACTCATCGAATTCTGGATCGGGACAACCGAGCGAATTCTTTGTCGAATCCAGGTTACCGTTAAGATCAATCGTATCGCCGTTAAGGAAGCAACGGCGAACTATACAAGTGTCTTTAATGTCTACTTCGTAGCGGGCTCCGGTTGGCCAACCGCCCTTTGCGTTGTTCATCCAAAAGATCGAGTCCTCGTAGATACTTCCAGCGCCGGAATCGTCCACGCCGTTCCTGTTCCCCGTAAACGTACAACGCCGGACGATCACTTTTGAACCCGGAAACAGCGTAAGAGCTCCCGCACCGTGCTTAGGCTTCCATTTACCGACTTTGGCGCTTCGCTCATCCAGTGGGCCGTTTGACATGTTATTCACGAACAGGCAGTTCTCAATGACGGCAGAACTCCCCCATAACAAGTCGACTGCCGAACCGGTGACCGGGCAGCGGTTGTTGCGGAAAATACAGTTTTTAAGCAGCACAGAACCTTCCATGTAATCACGGTGATCAATAGAAACCCCTCCGCCACAGGGACTGGAATAGTTATTGTACACCTCAACATTTTCAATTGTGGGATAGGAACGTCCAAATATTTTGATCCCACCGCCATCGGTATGGAAGTACATGTTTTTATTTATATCTAATCGGGGTTCCGAAAGCTCAGGTTGAATCAATCCCGATTCGGTTGATCCCGTCACAAAATTGTTCGCCCCCGTAATCTTGAATCCTCGGAAAACTGTGTTTCGAGTAATTCCGTCACCAAAATAGACCACGTGGTTCACAATCGCCGGAAAACCTTCATGCTTTTCGTTGGCAATCTCAGGGTTGGCGGCAGTCAGGATAACCTCTCCGACCGCCTCAAGCGTTATTCCGTCGTGCTGCTCATTTAGCCAGATCAGCGCTTGGCCATGTTGGCTAGGGCGATACACGCCCGCGTGGACCTTGACATGTTTCCGGCCCGTGTCTTTTGCGACTGCATCGAGAACAGCTTGGATATCGTTGCCCGGATAAACGTCACGCAAGGAATGGATGCTCGGCTTATCTGTGGAACTGTTTGAGCACCCACTCAAACAGCCCGTAATCACAGCAATGGCAGCAACGCGCATAAAAATCGCATGTAGTAATCCAATAAAGTGATGTCGTTGTTCGAACTGAGCCATGACGGTTTGATCCGTTAGCCAAAAAATGCCTATGGTTAACTAGCTAGTAAAGCGAAAGCGATCGGGGATTCAACCACGGAAGGCAATCAAATCTTAGCCAATTGAAATCATAGTCCTCAACCTCAATCATATTGACTAGTCAAAGTGAATTCAGCGCTTGGCCTAGTGCACTTAACTCGGTTACTATTCCCTACCGATCATTTCGTTACCCAATGCACCTAAAAACCATTACCGTTCTGACCGCGCTTGGCTTAAGCGTCGGCGCTTTGTTCGCCCGCGAACTCAAAGAGTTCGACAACGATGTCAATTACGACGAGGCTCGCGTACCTCACTACGACCTTCCCGACCCGCTCATTACCGCCGAGGGCAAACCAGTCACGACCACCGAGCAGTGGATGAACGTCCGCCGGCCGCAGATCCTCTCGCTGTTCGCCAGTTTCATTTACGGTGCCGTGCCCGTGCCGCCCGATCCCATCGAGCAGACATACCGTGTCATCAAGGAGGATAAATCGTTCATGGACGGCAAGGTAACCAAGCTCGAAGTAGCCATCCGATTCAAAAACCGGAAAGGAACCGCCGAGACGCGCGTGCTGGTTTTTTTGCCGAACAAAGCCAGGAAACCTGTCCCGGCCTTCATGATGCTCAGCTTCGATAATCCCCGCGGTAGCAGTTTTAACCTCAGCTCAAGCCGTAAAGGTCATCTCCGCAATGGCGTGCCTCTTGCTCATTTGGCAGATCAAGGCTACGCCTATGTTTCCGTGTATCACGGCGACTTGGTGGGACACAACGAGGTGTCGTTCGGTGGCGGCATCCACAAGTTGTTTTTCCGCGACGGTCAAAGCTTCCCTAAGGCACACGAGTGGGGCGTGCTAACTGCCAACGGCTGGACCGGCATGCGAGCGCTCGACTACCTCGAAACCAACAGCCGGGTCGATGCCAGTCGAGTCGCGGTGATGGGTCATTCCAAAATGGGTAAGGCCACCCTTTGGGCCGCGGCACAGGATCAGAGATTTGCGATGGCCATCTCCGCACAATCCGGCTGCGGCGGAGCGGCGTTGTGGCGCCGGAAGTTCGGCGAGACGATGGCCAAGCTCAACCGCTTCCCACACTGGCTCAGCATCAACGCCCGCAAGTTCAACGACCACGAAGACGATTTACCGGTCGATCAGCATATGCTACTGTCGCTCATCGCGCCACGCCCGGTTTATGTCGCCAGCGGCACGGCGGACACGTGGGCTGATCCGCACGGTGAATTTCAGTCCGCAAACCACGCCGGTCCGGTGTACAAGTTGCTCGGTAAAAAACCGCTGAGCACCACCAAACTGCCGCCGCCCAACCAACCGCTGCTCGACGGCGACATTGGCTACCACATCCGAACCGGCGGCCACTCCGTCGAACCGTACGACTGGCAGCAATTCATCAAGTTCGCCAACCGCCATCTGCAGGGCAAGTAACCTTCGCCAAAAGCCGTTTGCAGTCATATTGATTTCTTCTTAGCTTTCCGCAGTTTAACAGGTGATGCGACCTCTTGCACAGAAACTTGGCCATGCGCTTGGCTTAGCCTCTGTTCTCCTACTGGCAAAATCGACCGGGTCGGCTAAGCCGGAGTTGTCCGGTAAGCAGATTTATTCGCGGCTCTGCGCCAATTGCCACGGAGAACAAGGCCAAGGCGTCCCCGATGAACACGACGAGCCGCTTGCCGGCGATTGGCCTATCGAAAAACTCACGCGCGTCATCACCCGCACCATGCCGGATGACGATCCCGAAAAATGTATTAGTAACGAAGCCGAGCGTGTGGCCCGCTATATCTTTGATGCGTTTTACTCCCTCGATGCTCAGTTTCGAAATAAACCGCCGCGCATCGAGTTGGCTCGGTTGACCAACCGACAATACCTCCACTCCGTCGCCGACCTAATCGGAAGTTTTACGGGTCACTCGGAGCTTGGCGAAGCGGGAGGACTCAAGGCCGGCTACTACAACAGCCGAAGCCATAGCCGGAATAAAAACAGTATCGAACGCACGGACGCCACCGTTAACTTCCAGTACGGCGCCAGCACTCCGGCTCCGGACAACAAGGAATACAAGGCGGAGGAATTCTCAATGCGCTGGAGCGGTTCGGTGTTCGCGGAGGAAACCGGCGACCACGAGTTCATCGTCACCAGCGAAAACGGTGTCCGGCTTTGGGTTAATGACATGAATCTCAAGTTGATCGAGGGCTGGGTGTCCAGCGGCGAGCTTCGGGAACTCACCGGCACCATCCGCCTCATCGGCGGTCGTGCCTACCCGCTGCGCCTCGACTTCTTCAAATACAAAAGCAGTAGCGCCTCCGTTAAGCTCGAATGGCACCCGCCGCACGGCATCAGTCAGGTTATCCCCGCCCGCAGTCTTTCTCCGAACTCCACCAAGAGCACTTTCGTAATACGCCAACCGTTCCCGCCGGATGACAGCAGCATTGGCTACGAACGCGGCAGCGCCGTCTCCAAGCAATGGGACGAAGCTGCCACGTTCGCTGCCATTGAGACCGCCAATTGGGTCGCCGAACATCTCGACCAACTCGCCAGCACGTCAATGACAGACAAGGACCGCCTGGCCAAGACGCGCGCGTTCAGCCAACAATTCGTTGAGCGCGCCTTCCGCCGGCCACTCACCGCCGAGCAGCAACTCTTCTTCGTCGATTCGCGTTTTGCCGACAGCAAGCCGGCGTCCGACTCCGTCAAGGAAATCGTGTTACTCTCACTCAAGTCTCCACGATTCCTCTATCCCGACCTTGCCCAAGCAGATGATTACTCGGTCGCCACCCGGCTCGCGATTGGCCTATGGGACTCGATGCCGGATGACGAACTGCTTCGCGCCGCAGCCGCCGGACGGCTAAAGACACCGGATGAGGCGCGGCAACAGGCGCTGCGGATGCTCCGCGATCCACGAAGCCGCGCCAAGTTACGCAGCGCCTTTCACCACTGGCTCGGACTAGATCACGCCGAGGAAATCGCCAAGGACACCGAACAGTATCCTAATTACGACAAATCACTCGAGGCCGACCTTAGAACGTCGCTAAACATCTTCCTCGACAACATCGTTTGGCGAACTGAAGGAGCCGACTTCCGGAAACTGTTCAACTCACGGCACCTTCCATTAAATAAACGGCTGGCCGGGTTTTACGGAGCGCAACATGTCGAACACATTGGTGAGTTTAGCCCTTCGTTTTTTGATCATGAACGTGCCGGCTTGCTGACCCACCCCTATCTGCTTGCTCTTTACTCGTATCACAACAGCACCTCACCGATTCATCGCGGCGTGTTTGTCACCCGCCACGTTCTTGGTCGTACACTCAAGCCACCACCCGCGGCGGTCGTATTCAAGGACGATGCATTTGCCCCAGACATGACGATGCGCGAAAAAGTCACCCAACTCACCAAGCCCGATGCCTGCATGACCTGTCATGGAATCATCAACCCGCTTGGCTTCACGCTCGAACAATTCGACGGCATCGGCCGGTTGCGTAAAACGGAAAAAGGGAGACCAATCAACACTATCTCGGATTATCTCTCTGCTGATGGCGGCGCCGTCCGGTTGAGCAGCGCCGGCGACCTTGCACGCCACGCCATAGAAAGCCCTAGTGCCCAAAATAGATTTATAGAGATGCTCTTTAATCAGGTTGCCAAGCAGCCGGTTCGGGCCTACGGTTCCGGTGTTCTGAAGCGGCTGCGCGGAGATTTCGCGGCTTCCGGTTTTAACGTGCAGTTTTTGCTGGCTGAAACGGCTGTTATCAACGCCCTGAGTGGGATCGACCCGGCGCTGCCAATAGAAAAGAACTAAATCATGAACCCTCTTGATCGCAGACAGTTCATCCGGGACATCGGGGTCTCGACAGCAGCGCTGCCATTCATCACTGGGCTGCCGAGCCTCGGCCTGGCCGCAACCACGCCACGCCGGCAACGGCTTGTCGTGATGTTCAGCCCCAACGGCACCATCCCGAAAAACTTCTGGCCGGACGCAACCGGCAGCGACTTCGAGTTGAAGGAAATCATGAAGCCGCTCGCCCCGTTCAGGGATCGCATGCTTGTCCTCAACGGCCTGAACAACAGGGTGCGCGGCGACGGGGACAGCCACATGCGCGGCATGAGCTGTTTGCTCACCGGCATCGAGCTGTTCCCGGGTAACATCCAGGGCGGCTCCGATACACCCGCCGGCTGGGCCAAGGGCATCTCGATTGATCAGGAGATCAAAAACTTTTTCCAAAGCCGCGAATCCACCCGCACCCGGTTTGGCTCGCTGGAGTTTGGTGTAGGTGTCTCGGATCGCGCCGATCCTTGGACGCGCATGTCGTACGCCGGCCCAAATCAGCCCGTCGCCCCGACGGATGACCCATACCAGATGTACCAGAAGCTCTACGGCCAACTCCGAGACCGGGACAGCCTGTTGAGCATTTTGGATGAAGTGCGGGATGACCTCGATCGCGTCTCCAAAAAAATCAGCGCCGAGGATCGGCTACTGCTTGAGGAACACGCCGGATTCGTCCGTCAGATGGAAAAGGAGTTTGGCCGTGTCGACAACAATGCTCTGATCAGCAATCCGCCTAAGTTCGAAGCTGGTATCACCAATCAAAACAACAATGTCCCCCGCCTGAGCCGGATGCAGATCGACCTGATGGTGAACAGCTTCGTCAACGACTTCGCGCGGGTCGGCACGCTGCAATACACGAAGTCGGTCGGCCAAGCGCGGATGAACTGGCTCGATATCAAAGACGGGCATCACGGTCTATCCCACGAGTCGGACAAAAACGAAGACGCCGTCGACAAACTCACACGCATCAACAAGTGGTTCGCCGGTGAACTGGCCTACTTGGCCAAACGATTGGCTGAGATCCCCGAGCCGGGTGGCAGTGGCAGCCTCCTCGACAACACCACCATATTGTGGACCAATGAACTGGGCAAAGGCAACAGCCACACTCTTAGAAACATTCCGTTTGTCCTGCTCGGCAAAGGGCTTGGTTTCAAAATGGGCCGCTCACTGGACATGAAAGGTGCGGCACACAACCGTCTGCATATGGCCATGGCTCATGCCGTCGGGCACCACCTCAAGACGTTCGGCAACAAGAAGCTAAGTCAAGGCGGCCCACTCAGCTTGGCCTGACAAACAGCGCGCCTGCCAAGTTCCCCCACCCTACCCCAGGATGCCGCGCACCACTCGGCCGTGGACGTCGGTCAACCGGAAGTCGCGACTGGCAAATCTGTAAGTGAGTTTTTCGTGATCGAAGCCCATCAGATTCAAAATCGTCGCGTGTAGATCGTGAACATGAACCGGGTTCTCGGCAGCTTGAAAACCGAACTCGTCGGTTGAACCGTAAACCGTTCCACCCTTCACACCACCACCCGCCAAAATCATCGAGAAGCCGGCAGAATTGTGATCACGGCCCAGCTTTGATTTGCCGGCGTTGGTGATCTCAACCGTCGGCGTGCGGCCAAACTCGCCACCCATAATGATCAACGTCTCATCAAACAAACCGCGCTCTTTAAGGTCTGCGATCAGCGCGGCGATTCCCTGTGAACATTCCTGCGCAAGTTTGCGATGATTCTTCTCGATCTCGTCATGGTTGTCCCAGGGCTGCCATTTGCCGTGCCAAACCTGCACAAATCGAACGCCCCGTTCGATCAGTCGCCGGGCCATCAACAACTGACGCGCCTGCGTCGTTTTGCCGTAGCGTTCGCGAATGAATCTAGGCTCCCGTTGAACGTCGAATGCATCCGTCGCTTCCATCTGCATCCGATACGCCTGCTCGTAGCTTTGGATGCGCGACTCCAGCTGCGGATCATGCCCGAGCGCGTCCAGATGTTTTCGATTCAGGGCTTGCAACAGGTCGAGTTGGCGACGTTGCGCAGCAAAATCCAACCGCGGATTGCGAATATTCTCGATCAGTTTTTCCACTTCGGTGTGTTCGGTGTTCACATACACACCCTCAAAGATTCCTGGCAAAAACGACGACCGCCAGTTGTCCGGCCCTTTCACCGGATGACCGCCCGGACACATCGCGATGAAACCGGGTAGGTTACGGTTCTCAGTGCCCAACCCGTACGTCAGCCACGAACCCAGACTTGGGCGCACCAGAGTGTTGTCGCCGCTGTTCATGAGCATCAACGACGGCTCGTGGTTCGGCACATCACACTTCATTGAGCGTACTACGCAAAGATCATCGGCATGTTGGCCCAAGTGCGAAAACATCTCGCTGATCGGAATGCCGCTCTGGCCGTATTGCGTGAATTGAAACGGCGAGGCAAACGCGGCACCGGTCAATCGCTCGGTAATTAGATTGGGCGTCGGCAGCGGCTTGCCGTCGTGCTTAGCCAAGAGCGGTTTCGGATCGAAGCTGTCCACATGCGACAAGCCACCGTTGAGAAAAATGTGGATAATGTGCCGTGCTCGAGGCGCAAAGTGTGAACCACGCGGTGCCAGTGGATCAACCTGCACGCGGGCATGATGTCCCGAGTCGGCGAGCACACTGTTTAGGCCAAGCAGCGCAAACCCCATCCCCGATCGCGCGAGAAAGTCGCGTCGGTTGACCAATCCGGCTTGGTTGGGGTACGGCAAATTCATCTCATCAATCCATAAAGGATAACTCGGGGTTCATTTCAGTCCCTGTTAGCGGAATTTTTTGAACAATCAAACTGTTGCTGGCACTTCTGCTGGCACTTTTTTGAGGCCATCGGTGGCAGCGCGATACCCAGCAAGAGTGTCGCGTTCGATGTTGGTGCAGACCGAATCCCTGCCCCTGACCTCTGAATATGGAACCCAGCAAATCTCATCGTGCGGAATCAGAAGCAACCCGAAATAGCTTTAATCGCTAACTGAGTAAAGCTTGGAGGTACACCGATTATCCCCACTCTGTCTGATTAGTTCGTTTCAAGATCAGTGAATCCTCTACAATATTTAATACCCCTTGAAACCTAATCTAATTGAGAAGATAATTTCCGTGCCGTGAAATCACTACCCGTTTCAATCATTGGAGGCATGCTGCTGGTGGGGTGTGGTGAGCCGTCGGATTTTCACAAAGCTGCCGGTGCTGGAAACATCGAAGCCGTCAAACAACACTTGGCTGCTGGTACTGATGTGAATGCAATCGATAGGCGTGGATGGACTCCTTTGCATCAGGCGGATGTTAGAAAGAAGCGTTCGGGTGGATGGACTCCTTTGCATTATGCGGCTTACAGTGGTCACAAAGAAATCGCTGAACTGCTAATCGAAAACAATGCGGATGTGAGTGCAAAGGATCAACATAGAACAACTCCTTTGCATTATGTGGTCGCAGGAGGTCACAAGAAAGCTGCCGAACTCCTAATCGGCAATGGTGCGAATGTGAATACGAAAGATGCTGCTGGAATGACACCGTTAGATTTTGCCATCATCTACAACCACCCCGAAACCGCCGACCTCCTCCGCAAACACGACGGCAAGACCAAGAAGGAACTGGAAGCTGAAGGCAAATGAAACACCTAATGGCAGCTAATCCTTCACAATTCACCCGAAACCTCCTCTGCATCGGACTTTTCTCATCTGGCCTATCTACGGTATGTGCCACTGAACTGACTTCGGATGATTTTTATCAACGTGAGCAAGTTCAGGAGATCCGCCTGACCATTAGCGGATTGAATTTGAAAAAAATGAAAGAGGCATTACCGGAACGCAAATACGTTCCTGCCACTTTTCACTGGCGTAACATCCGATTGGAAAATGTTGGCGTTCGCTACAAAGGTAACAGCTCATCGCAACCTCGTCAGAGCCACAAACGCGGCTATCTCATCAAGGTCAATGAATTCAAAAAAGGTACACGCTTCCTTAAGCTCCGGCGCATTGCACTTGATAATGGCGTTCAATTTGGAAGCCTTTTCAGCGAACCTATTGTGACCGACATCCTGCGAGATTTTAATGTGCCGGCTTCGCGTTTCAACTACGCCAACCTGTTCATCAACGATGATTATCAAGGTGTTTATGGCAACGTTGAACGAATCGATGAATCATTTATAAAAAGGCATTTCGAATCAAAGAAGGGGCCGTTATACAAAGTTCATATGGGAGGGCCCGGGGCCAATTTCTCGTATGCAGGTAACGATCCAGCTCAATACAAAAAAGGATTTGAACCAAAGAATGAAGCTGCCGAAAAGTCATTTGATAAACTAATCGGCTTCATCAAGAAAATCGACAAAGACGGTAAATCAAACTACGAACAAATGTTGAGTGAGAATTTAAGGCTGGAGAATTTTTTAAAAATAACTGCCGTAATGCTCTTTGCGGGTTGCTTTGATCAACTTACGGGCTGGAATCCCCACAACTACTATCTTTATCGCAACCCAAAAACAGATCTATGGAGCTACATTCCGTGGGACTTGGACGTCGGTTTTGCCGACCACGCTTTCGGGAGAATGCCCGTCATCGATGGTTGGCACGCCGCTTGGCCAATTCCAGGTGGCCCGCCTAAGCCCATCCTTGAAAACATCGTCGCGAATCCAAACCTCCTTAAAAAATACAGAGAGACAGCTTCTTTTATTCTGGAAAAATATTTCAAGCCAGATCAACTACATTCGAGAATCGACAAACTATACGACTTGATCAAAAAGGATTTGGCCAAAGATCCGTATCCAGCGAAACGCATCACCAACCCGAGGGATGATGGCTACGACGATATTATTCTGTCATTTAAAAGGTTCATCGATAGACGGTATCAACTGGCCCGCCAACAATTGGATAATCCGGGGCCACGACCAAAAACGAACAAACAAAACCACTCGCAACAGCATCAGCGTCCCGAGCCGGGAGATTTGCAAAACGGCCCTACCGATGTGGTGATTATTTCTCGCACAAAAAACTCGATAAAACTGGAGTGGAAGGACAACGCCGTTAACGAAGCAGGGCATATCGTGCAAAGGGCCGATATTGAAAGCGCCGGGAAGTTTCGCAACCATATCCCTTGCCCCGGCAGATCGGAGACCAACGCAATTGATGTGCATGTTGGCCCCGGCGAAACCTACCGCTACCGCGTCTATTCTGTGTTTTCGACGCCCAATGGCTATGCCGGATCCAAGCCTTCGAAGGTCGTCGTTTCTGCTCCTCCCCCAAAATCGGGAAAGAAGTAATGGCCTTCTTAGGAAAACACGGCGGCCAGACGGGTGAAAAATTGAAAGCTGAAGGGAAATAACCAAATCCACCACATGAAGAACCTCATCCTCTCCCTGATCTTTCTGGGTGCCCTGCCTAGCTTCGCGCAACAACTGAAGTTGCAAGCGGAGTACCGCCTCGTATTGCTAGGCGGCGGCCTCGGAGCACGCATGATGCACTATGGTCATTTCGAAACCGCCCTCCATGAACGATTCCCCACCCATCAGTTGTTCATTCGCAACATGTGTGACGAAGGGGGCACACCGGGATTTCGGCCCCACTCCGCCCGCAACAGTCCCTGGGCCTACCCGGGTGCGGAACAGTTTCGCGTGCTCGGAACGGCCAGAGACCGCTGGGGATCCGGTCATACTGGAAACGGGTTCTACAAATCGCCTGATAATTGGCTCAAGACACTGAAGCCCGATCTGATCATTGGCTTCTTTGGCTACAGCGAGTCCTTCGCTGGCCCCCAGGGTCTCGTTGCGTTCAAAGCAGAACTCGCGGGATGGATTAGGCACACCCAGGCCACGGCCTACAATGGAAAGGCGCCGCCGCAATTGGCCCTAGTCTCCCCTACTGCCTTTCAGGATTTGTCGCAACTTTATAACACCCCCGATGGCGTGCAGGAGAATGTCAACCTCGCGCTCTACACGAGCGCGATGAAGGAAGTGGCAGGCGCGCACCGCGTTTCATTTGTGGATGTCTTCTCCTCCACCCAGCAGTGGTTCGAGGCGAGTCCGGAACCACTGACCCGGGACGGTGCATTGCTGACCGATGCCGGGTATGCCAAGCTGGCTCCCCTCCTCCTCGACGGAATCTTCGGCCCGAGCAAACGAACCGCCGCTCCCAATCCCCAAACGCTCCGCAGCGCAATCGCGGAGAAGAACTGGCTCTGGCAAAATTTCTACAAGATCCCCAACGGAGTCCATGTTTTCGGCCGCAGGCATCGGCCACATGGACCAAAGAATTATCCCGCCGAACTGAAGAAGCTCGCGCAAATGTTGCATGTGCGCGACCAGGCGATCTGGGCTGCACTTTCGGGGAAAAGCCTGGATCTGCTGGCGGGCGATGCCCGGACCGAGACCTTGCCAGACATGGGCAAGCCGAGAGCCCGCTACCAGCCCGCGCAAGATGCCACCAAGACAATCGCGGTGCCGGAAGGCTACCAGATCGAGCTCTTTACATCCGACGAACAGTTTCCCGATCTCGCCAATCCGGTCCAACTCTCCTTCGACAACAAGGGGCGGCTTTGGATTGCCACCATGCCCAGTTACCCGCACTACAAACCGGGCGACACCAAGCCGAATGACAAGCTGCTCATTCTCGAAGACACCGACCATGACGGAAAGGCCGACAAGCAGACCGTTTTCGCGGACGGCCTGCACCTGCCCATGGGCTTCGAATTTGGCCCGCACGGCGTGTATCTCTCGCAGGGCTATTCCCTCGTTCATCTTCGCGATACCGATGGCGACGACCGCGCCGATGAGAAGGAAATCGTCCTCAGTGGTTTCGACGACCACGATACCCATCACGCGATCTCCGCCTTTTGTGCCGACCCCTCCGGTGCCATCTACCTGGGGGAAGGGACCTTCCTGCACAGCAACGTCGAAACCGCCTACGGAACGATCCGCAGTTCGAACGGCGGCTTCTTCCGCTACAATCCGGCGCGCCGTCATCTCGAGCGAAGCGTGCGGCTTTCCATTCCCAATCCCTGGGGCATCGCCTTCGACGAATGGGGCCAGAATTTCTTCGCCGACACCTCGGATCCCAACATGCGATGGATGCTGCCCGGGTCGGTGCGGGTGGGTTACGGCAACTTCGCGCCCAATCCGCCGAATCTTTTGTCCGTCCGGGTGCGGCCCACCTCCGGTCTCGAGTTTGTCTCCAGCCGCCACTTCCCCGACGAAGTCCAGGGCGACATCCTGATCAACAATACGATCGGATTCCTAGGCACCAAGCAGCACACCATGGCGGACGAAGGCACCGGATTCAAAAGCACCTTTCGCCACGATCTCGTCAAGGGATCGGACCGCAACTTCCGTCCGGTCGACATGGAGTTTGCACCCGATGGCTCGCTCTACCTGGTGGACTGGCACAATGCCCTCATCGGCCACATGCAGCACAACGCCCGCGATCCCGATCGTGATCACAGTCACGGGCGGGTCTTTCGGATCACCTACCCCGCCCGACCACTGGTCAAACCGGCTCAAGTTGCCGGGGCCTCCATCCCGGCTCTCCTCGACAACCTGAAGTTGCCGGAATACCGCACCCGCTATCGCACTCGTCGCGAGCTGCGGGGACGCGATGGAAATGCCGTTATGGCCGCTCTCCATAAGTGGAGTTCCTCTCTCAATCAAAGCGATCCTGGATTTGAACATCACCTCGTAGAGGCCCTCTGGGTTAGCTGGGGACTGAACCGCGTTCATGAAGTTCAGCCTCTCCTGAAGCAACTCCTCCGCGCCAAGGACTATCGCGCGCGCGCCGCCGCCGTGCGGGTCCTGCGCTACAGTGGTCACCAAATCTCGGATCACCCTTCCCTGCTCCGCGCCGCGGCCGCTGATGAACACGGCCGGGTGCGCATGGAAGCGATCGTGGCTGCATCCTGGCTGGGCAAAACAGAGGGCCTCTCCGTGCTTGAGGTCGCCTCCAAACCCCGAGTCCCCAAAGCGGTGGTGAGCAAGACGACGGAAGCGACCCTTGACGGAAAAGGCGTCCTGCATTTTGCCGGAGGATCCCTCGGCGCCACCCCGGTGGACACCATCACAATCTCCCTTCCCGGGCCGAACCAGACTCTGAATCTCGCCGAGGTCGAGATTGTCAGTGGAGGCAAGAACATCGCAGCCCAAGCCCGGGTTTCCCAATCCTCCCGCTATGACGACACCTTGCTGGTCCCCTTGTTGATCGACGGAAATCCCGATACCTTCGCCCACAGTAAGGGGGGGGACAACAATCCCCGCTTTGTCTTCAAGTTCCCCCGTCCGTTGGTCATCGACAAAGTGAAGGTCTTCAATCGCAAGGGCTACGAAGGGCGCTTCAGGAACGGTCAAGTGACCTTCGCTACCGCGGGCAGGGATCTCTTGACCATCAAGGCCAATCTGAACGCACGCATTTCGGTGGCAGGAATGGATTCCTGGATCGCGCCCGTCTACAAGACCGCCCTCGCCTACCTCCAGGGACAGATCATTGAGGCCGATGCGGCCCCCGTTTACACGACTCATCTGACCGGCGTCGAGAAGTCGATTTTTCTCCGAGGGGCTGAGGTATTCAACCGCGAAGGACACTGCATCACCTGTCACCAGTCCGATGGCAAGGGCCTACCTGCCGCGCAGTTTCCTCCCCTCGCCGGCAGCGAGTGGGTCACCGGCCCTGAAGAGCGCCTCATCAAATTGACCCTGCACGGATTGTCCGGGCCAATTGAAGTCAAGGGAGAGAAGTTTCCCGGCGTCGTTCCCATGACGCCCTTCAAAATGCTTTCCGACCAGGAAGTTGCCGAGGTTTTGTCCTTTGTGCGCAACACCTTTGGCAACAAGGCCCCAGTGGTGACCGCGGAAACGGTCAAGAGGGTGCGCGCCGCAACTCAATCGCAGAAGAGGTTCTACACCCCGGCGGAACTTCGCAAAGCATACCCCCAGTGAACACGATCCGGCGACTTAGGTATATCGGGCTCATTGAGGGTGTTTCAAGCCTGCTGCTTTTCTTCGTAGCGATGCCCCTAAAATATCTCAATGATATGCCCCAAGCTGTTACCGTAGTTGGGGCAATACACGGCTTTTTATTCATTCTTTACATGCTCGCGCTTGGCCAAACAATGATCCAACTCAAACACTCACTGGGCTGGGCTGCCAAGGTGTTCATCGCGGCGATTTTCCCGTTCGGGCCGTTTTTCATTGAGCCAGACCTTCGCCGCGAACAGGTTAAATTGGAAAACAAGGCTGCGACTAGTTCATATACCGAGCAATAAGCCATGACAGATGAAGAATTGAAAGCTCAAGGCAGTTAAACCAACCCGCCTCTACAGCAACAGTTAAAACGGTGGCAATGCGAAAAGAAACTCACACTTCGCCTAACGTACTGGTGCTGCCGCCGAAGCTTTCAGTCTCCACTCCGAGTTTGTGAAGCATGGTGAGGTATAGGTTGGAGAGCGGTAGCTCGGTGTAATCCATTTCGGCGCGCCAGCCGGCATCGGTGCTGATGCCGGAAGTTGCCTGATGGTTTTTGTTGCCCTGGCCATACTTGATGTATTGACCGTGCTTGAAGTTCATGTTGCGGCCGCCGATCAAGAGCAACGGGTAGTTGCGTGAGAGGTGGAAGGCGCTGGAGGCGGAGCCGAACAGGAGTGCGGTGTTGTCGAGCATGTTGCCCTCGCCTCCGGGCTCGGGCGTAGCCTTGAGCCGGCTGGCAAAGCGGCCGAGTTCCTCGTTGATGAAACGGCAGTAGATGCCAAAGTTCTTGAAGCCGCCGGGCTTCTTGGTTTCATGCGAAAGATGGTGGGTCGCCTTGTATCCCACTGCACGAGCAAGGTAGTCACTGATACCCACGCCGTTTTCACGGCCAAGCTGGTAGGTCGCCACGCGTGTGGTGTCGGTCTTGAACGCGAGGTAAATCAGTTCGTACATCGTCTGTAGGTAATTGCGCGGATCCTCGGGAGTGACGTCGAGCTTAAGGTGATCTACGTCCACGCGCGGTAAAGGGATATTAAGCCAACGCTTGGCCTTCTCGATCTTCATTTCCGTATCCCGCACGGACTGTAAATACTCTGCAAGTGTTTCCTGGTCGGTCTTGGAGAGCGTACGCTTCAGTGAGCGGGCGTCCTCCATGAGGTCATCAAGGGCGCTTTTGCTCAAGGCAAGGCGGCGTGCGGCGTTCAGATTACTCTTCACGAAGAGCATGTCGAAAATGCGCTTGGGCTTGTGCTCGGCGGGGATGGGCCGGCCATTGCTGTTGTAGGACATCGTCTGCGCACCGCGCGGCGATCCGGTGCCGCCGTCGGTGGACATCACGAGCGACGCATGCCGGGTATGCTCGCCGGCATGCGCGGCGAACACCTGATCGAGCGAGATGCTATTTTGATAATCGCCATCCGCGCCAGTATCCGCACCGGTGAGAAATTGATCCGCATTGGAGTGGCCGTGCACTCGCCGTACTGCAGGGTGAGACAAACCGGAAAACACCGTCAACTCATTGCGCAACGGCTTGAGCGTCTCCATGCATTTGGTGAAGGTAAAGTCCTTGTCCTTGCCGTGCGGAAACCAGCTCCAGTCCTTGAAGGCTGGATCCTTCTCCAGCGGCATGGGCA
>MPLU02291000.1_pt1 | contig 24480 bp, 24 predicted proteins | sample 1617381 | NCBI WGS metagenome assembly MPLU02 (sample SAMN05944801, study PRJNA350692) | marine metagenome | biome: marine; feature: ODZ; material: water; isolation source: 90 m water sample filtered on 0.2 um supor filter | place: Pacific Ocean | collected 2012-04-08 | depth 90m m
CTCTCTGATGGGCGGCACATGTCACACCGCCGATGCGGGGATCAAAGAATTCGAGGTCTGTTGCCTCTCCCCCGATAACGCATTCATCAAGTGCTGGGGCCACCCCTTCGTGTGCGAGGATTTTCAGCATGAAGGCCGGGACGATCAGCACCGGATCGCTTCTTTGTAGGGTTTCGAGGGCTCCGCACAGCATCCGGTAGGCCTCTTGGTTTGGTTGCTTGTCTTGGACTACTTGGTCGACAGCTTCAGCGATCGTCAACGCTTTACCCAGGCGGTCTAGGTCATCTCGTATTTCGGGCCAGTGGTCTCTGGTTTCGGCTTGAGTCACTATGTCAAGGTCTCCACGGCCTTGATAAAACTGCAGATCGAGGTGTCGTAAAAGTTCGAGTCGACCTCCGTAACGGCTGCGGGTCTTTCGCACACCTTTTGCGACTGCTCTAACTTTTCCGTTGTTTTCGGTGATGATCGACAAGATCCGGTCGGCTTCACCGAGCTTGTGGGTTCGCACAACGACGCCGCTATCTCGGTAGTGCGCCATAACCCAGATCTACCTATTGAGGCCGCCGAAGCGACGGTCGCGGGCTTGATATTCAAGTATTGCTTCGTAGAGGTCGGCGCGTCGAAAGTCTGGCCACAACGTTTCGGTAAACAGCAATTCGCTGTAGGCGACTTGCCAGAGAAGGAAGTTGGACAGGCGATGTTCACCTGAAGTTCTGATCAGTAAATCCACATCGGGCATGCTTGGTTCGTACAAATATTGGGCTAATTTTCGTTCGTCGATACGTTCGACCGGGACACCGTCTTCCAACATGCCTTTCACGGCATCGATGATTTCTGCTCGTCCTCCGTAGTTGAAGGCGATGGTGAGTGTCATCTCGTCGTTGTTTTTCGTGAGATCGACTGCTTCTTCCATGCGTCGAAGAACTCGTTTCGGAACTCGCCAGTTTTTTCTTCCTGAGAACAGAATCCGGATACCCATTTCATGTAGTTCGTGGGAACGACGCACCAACAGTGATTCGTTGAAGTTCATGAGAAACTTCACTTCTTCTGGAGGTCTCTTCCAGTTTTCTGTGGAGAAGGCGAACACGGTGAACCACTGGACCCCAATTTCTTTGGCTCCTTCGATCGCGTCGAAGAGCGCGTCCTCACCTGCGGCATGTCCTTCGGTTCTCGGGAGACCTTGTGCTTGTGCCCATCGTCCATTGCCGTCCATGACACATGCAACATGTCGTGGGACTGTTGATAGGTCGAGGTCTGCAGGAATCACATCTGGCAGGTTAATCCGGTTCATGGAAATCGAGGAGCCGGTCGAGTGACTCTGTTCGCCGTTGCCAATCTTTTTCGACTTTGACGTGTAGTTCGAGGTGCACTCCTTCGCCATTGTTGGTGAGCTGCTTTCGTGTCGCTATACCAACTTGTTTGAGTACTTCTCCGTTTCGACCGATGACCATGCCTTTCTGTGATTCACGTTCAACCAATATTTCGCAACGTATGCGTGGCAAGTCCCATTCAATTACCCGCGTCGCGATGCTGTATGGCAGTTCTTCCCGAAACATAGCGAGGAGCTGTTCGCGCACAAGTTCAGCAACGAACCAAGGTTCTGGGAGATCAGTTACCTGATCTGATGGAAAATATGCTGGACCTTCAGTCATGCGACTCTCGAGATAGTCGACGAGGGCTTCAACACCGTCACCTGTAGTGCCTGAAACTGGAAAATATTGCTCGGCCTCAAACTTTGATGATTCCGCGAGCTGCTGCACGATTACGTCTTTAGAAGCTTTGTCACATTTGGTGATTATCACCACCGATCCCGGTGGTAGCGCTTCAGCTACCACTTGATCTCCTCGACCGATTGGGGCAGTCGCGTCGACGACGAGACAGGCGACATCGACGTCGGCCAACGCTGCGCGCGCCGTTTCGTTTAGTCGTTCTCCGAGCGCGGTGACTGGTTTATGGATTCCCGGTGTGTCAACAAACACGATTTGGCTTTCCTCGCGGTGGAGCACACCCATAATGCGGAGCCTGGTGGTCTGCGGTTTGTCTGAAACGATGCTGACTTTGGTCCCGAGTATCTGGTTGATGAGAGTTGATTTACCAGCGTTGGGGCGACCAACGAACGTAACGAAACCAGATTTCATTCTGATGCCTTGACGCGGGCGCCGATGACGTTGATTCGCCGGTTGTCGATCTCTTTGGCGGTTAACTCCCAGCCCTCATAGACCACGGTTTCGCCGACTTCGGGAACATGGCCAAGTAAGCCGAATACGAACCCTCCGACTGTGTCCCAGTCGCCATCTCCTGTGGCTATCCCGGTTAATTCTTCGAAGTCGTCAACTGGGAGGCGACCCGACAACAACAATGTGCCGTCATCTTCTTCTTGGATAAGTGATTCCTCTCGGTCGAATTCGTCGACTATTTCGCCGATGAGTTCTTCGAGGATGTCTTCGAGACTCACCAGTCCCGCGGTTCCTCCGTATTCGTCAACGACTATCGCTAGATGCGATTTTGATGCCTGCATCTCTCGCATCAATTCGACAACTCTCTTCGATTCGGGAACAAATACAGCGTCTCGAATTAATGAACTCATGTCAGCGTTTGTCGGGTTTTGTAACTGGGCTGAAACGAGGTCTTTTGCGAGCACCAGCCCAATGACATCGTCAACGGTTTCCCCCACAACGGGGAGTCGAGTGAAACCCGTATCTACGACAACGGTTAGTGCCTCTGAGACAGATAGCCCTCGGGTGAGAGTCGCCATGTCCGGGCGAGGCACCATGACTTCACGAACGATGGTGTCACCAAGTTCGATGATTGATCCGATCAGGTGAGCTTCATCGTCTTCGATCAGACGTGCTTCAGCGGCGGCTTCGGCAAGAGCGACAAGTTCGTCTTCGACTACACCGCCAAGGAGTTCTTCTCTCGGTCGTGGACCACACCGACGTACGAGTGTGACTAGTGGGCGTGCAAGCAACTGCAACGGAACGAACCGAGAGATGAGCCGAGCCGGTCGAGCCAACCACCTGGCCATATCGTCGTTGGCTTCGATGGCCCATCTCCTAGGAATAGCCTCACCGACCAAAAACAGGACAACGGTGGCAACAGCCACGACCAGCAAGGTGCTTCCCATCGACTGCCCTATGTAAACAGCGAGTGTTATCAAACCGACTTGGAACCCAATTCGGAGGATGGTCACCGGAGTGAGAAGTATTTCTCGGTCAGCTATGAGATCGGCAAGCCGAAGTTCATCCTCGCTGGTTTCATCTAAACCGGCGGCTCGAGCGCGGCCGAGCCGTACAAATGTCACTTCGATCAACCGGAATAGGACAAGTGCGACCACAAGGACGACTGACAAAAGGGCGACAAGGGCTCCTCCCATCAGAGGTTCCTTCCAACGAATTCAGCGAGATGATCTCGTTCTCTTTCCTGCATTTGGTGTCGTTCGCTGTCATCGGCGTGGTCCATGCCTAATACGTGCAGTATCCCGTGAACCACAAGCAGGTCAATCTCGTCTGTCAAGGAACCTTCGTGACCTGGGTAGGAACCTTTGTTCGTAGAGCAGTTATCCGCTGCGACCAATGGGCAGATGATCACATCGCCGAGCAGTAACGGTGAGCCGGCCAGGTCGGGTGATTGGCTTGAATGCTCATCGATAGGAAATGCCAACACGTCAGTTGGGCCTTCATGTCCCATGTGTTGTTCGTTGAGCGCTGCGATCGAGTCTGCAGAAACGAACGTTATGGACAGTTCGCTGATCTGGGTCACACCCTCTCCCGTGAGTACCGAGGTCGCGAGACGCCAGTATCGTTCCATGTCGAGTTCGACGTCACTTTGTTCGTCTAAGACGTGCACATTCAGGTGTGTTTCGGTTTCCGGCTTCGACGCAGCAGCCGCCGACTCTGAAGATTCAGGCTGTGTCACGGGTTCTGCGGCGTTGCGTCGCGTCGTTCGTAGGCATTCACTATTGATTGCACAATCTGGTGACGGACGATGTCTCGACCGCCGAGACGAGCAAACGCCACATCTGGAACATTATTGAGGATGCCTTCGACATCTCGGAGACCGCTTTTGCCTCCCGGTACATCTATCTGTGTGACGTCTCCGGTTACCACCACTCGAGAGCCAAATCCTATGCGGGTAAGAAACATTTTCATTTGTTCGGGGGTGGTGTTTTGAGCTTCGTCAAGAATGATGAAGCTGTCATTGAGGGTCCTGCCACGCATAAAAGCCAATGGCGCTACTTCGACTGTGTTTTTGTCAAATAGACGTTCAGCTGCCTCAACATCAAACATGTCATACAGCGCGTCATACAAAGGCCGCAGGTAGGGGTCGACTTTGGCCATGAGATCTCCAGGTAGGAAACCCAGTCGTTCGCCTGCTTCAACGGCGGGACGAGTCAAAACGATGCGACGAACTTGTTTCGCCATGAGAGCTTCTACAGCTAACGCAACCGCTAGCCACGTTTTGCCGGTACCTGCTGGACCAATGGCGAAGGTGACAATATTTTTTCTGACCTTCTCGACGTACGACTTCTGTCCGGAGCTTTTAGCCCGAACGATTCGACCATTTGGCGCTTTGAGAATACGGGTAGACAAAACTTCGCTGGGACTTTCATCGGATTTCACCATGTCGATCATTCGGGTGACTTCTGCTTCGCCAAGTCGTTGACCGCCTTCAAGAACTTGAACTAGTTCAGAGAAAACCTGGCCGACCATTGATGCTTCGGGTCCATCGACAGTGATCTCATTGCCGCGAACATGAATCACAGCTGTGTCGAAATGATCCTCAACGATGCGTAGGTGTTCATCTCGTTGACCAAGAACGCCAACCATCAAGTGGTTCCCTGGTACGTGAATTTTGACTTGGGTGTCGCTCAAATCCGCTCCTGCGACCGCGAACTAACAGTTGAGGCTAGCGCCGGTAGATGTTGTCGCGATGGCGAATTGTGAAACGACGCCTCGCAGCTTTCCGGTTCCTACTAACAACGGGCGGATTTAAGGGTTGATTCACGCTTCCAGGAGGTGCCGTTTTAGGAAATCAACCTGTAAAAGCAGCAAATTTTCAGCTATCTCTTCTTGAGGAGTCATATGAGTCGTGTCTGACAGCGGCAGGACTTCGTGAGGGTGACCTGCGGCGAGCAGGGCAGATGAAAGCTGGAGCGTGTTAGCGGCAACAACGTTGTCGTCGGCTAAACCATGTATGAGCATGAGTGGTCGTTTCCGATCAGCGTTCACGGTCAGTAACGAAGTTCGCTCATAGTTCTCGGGTTCTTCGTCGGGATGACCCAAATATCGTTCCGTGTAGTGGGTGTCATATAGCTGCCAGTCGGTGACTGGCGCGCCTGCTACTCCGGCATGAAATATGTCAGGTCGACGAAGTACTGCAAGAGCCGCTAGATACCCGCCGAAGGACCATCCCCGAATCCCTACTCGAGCGAGGTCCACTTCGTTGGGGTAGATCTCTCCTATTGCGAAAAGGGCGTCGACCTGAGCTTGGAGTGCGGGCTCGGCGAGGTCGCCTCGAACCATTCGCTCCCAACCATCTCCTCGTCCGGGGGTACCGGGGCCATCGGTGACGACTACACAAAAGCCTTGGTCAGCTAGCCATTGAGAAACCAGGAATGCGTTGCGGCTTTTGATCACTCGTTGAGCGTGAGGTCCGCCATATGGGTCCATCACGATCGGAAGTGGTTCTTCGACTTGTGTTGTTGGGAACAGCACAGCGGTGTGGGTGTCGAGGGGTCCTGTTTGGTGAAACGTCACTTGGGGTGTCAGCAGAGGGGTCGCAGCGAAGTCATCTACGTGCCAAACGGTGTCACCTTTGGCAACAGTCGCCGTGGCGGACTGTTCCATCGAGCTTTGCTCCAGCACCATGACCGGTGAGGAACTCTTGGCCTGTGTCACCCCGAGGCCACCGGTAAGACATTCGTTGCTGTCACCGTCGTAGGACCACAGGTCAACGATGGTTGGGTCTACCGAAGCGGTGTAGAGAATCGTTGTTTCGTCGACAGCAACCAAGGAACGTACCCATTGGTTGGGCGGTGATATTGGTTGCTGGTTGAACAGCAGGGCCCGATTCTGTTCGTGTTCTTGGACCGTTAACCATCCATCTCGCCACCGTCGCGGCGTTCCTGGGACAATTTCGACCCAGTGGGGGTCAGCTAATTCCAAGACCATGTTGGTTTGACCTGTGTCGTCAACCATTTCGAGTACCTGCATGGACCGTTGGTCGCGGCTTTGAACAACCATGGTTAACGGCTGACCATCGTCCCACGTCACGTCGACCAGGTAGGGGTGGGTTGACCGATTCCACACAGCTTCTAATCGGGACGAATCTTCGGTATCAACGACGTAGAGCTGAACATCAGCGTTAGCGGTGCCAACCGCGGGATACCTCACCGCGCGGGGCTTTCTGGCGGGATCATTGGGGGCAGCGATATGCCAAACAGAGACGTCGCTTACATCAACCCGAGTGACTGCGAGTTTCTTACCTGTCGGGTCCCACCAGTGACCTCGGCTACGCCGCATCTCTTCAGCGGCGATGAACTCTGCACTCCCCCAACTCACAGTGGCGTTGGCTTCGGTAGCGATCGGTTGCGCAGCTGCTGAGCCGTCAGTTGGGGCTAGATATAAACCGTCGTTGGCTACGAACGAGACGAGTTGGCCGTCTCCAGAAATTCGAGGATCAAAAGCTCCGCTGGAATTGTTGATTTCTGTAGGCGAACCAGACGAAGTGTCGACCACAATCAGTTCTCCACCAAGAGTGAAAGCAGCTAAGGAGCCTGACTGGTCGATGGAGTAGGTGGTGATTCCGCCGGCGCTTTCTCGAGCGCGTTCTCTTCTTGCTTGTTCAGCGGCTGGAAGGTCACCTTGAGTTTCTGTCACGAGGTCACGGGGATCAGCTATCAGTCGTTCAATTCCTGTCTCTGTGTCGATTCCCCATAGTGAATTAACAGTGTCTTCTGGCCCGGAACTGCGCAGAAACAAGACCGTGCCGCCAGCTTCTGTGATTGCGAAGTCGCGTGGTGACCCCAAGGTGAAGCGTTGAGTGCGCGCATATTGGCGCGGAAAGCTATCCGGCACACTGATGACGGTACTCCTCGTTACCCTCAAGAGCGTGCTGTTACCCGATCCTTCCTCTTTCGATGAACTCCCCGACGACAAAAAGGCTTTGTGGGCGAGATACGGGTCGGGACCCGATCCGTTGTTCATTCAACTCATCGGGGTGAATGTGGAAGAGGTTCGACATGATTATTGTCGGCTCTCACTTCCATTTCGAGACGATCTCCTACAAGCAGGTGGCGCTATTCATGGTGGAGTTATCTCCACCTTGTTGGATACTGTCTGTGTTCCCGCGGTTGGAAGTGGGTTCGACAAAGCGCGTCCTTACAGCACTATTTCTATGAACGTCCAGTTTTTGTCTGGGGCGTCACAAAGTGATCTCGAAGCTGTTGGCTGGGTTATTCGACGCGGTAAATCAATAGTTTTTTGTAATTCTGCGGTTCAGACAACGGACGGCAAGGTGTTGGCTACCGCAGCGTCGACTTTCAAGATTTAGACCAGAAACCTCGAAGGATGGGCGATCAGCGAGCGTTAGCAGCTGACAGCACGTCAGTCGCTGTCGGGTTAACCATCACCGTTGCGCCTATTTGCACCGTTGGCACAATTTCGTTTCCTTGGGCGTGGTTTCGAACAAACTCAGCGGCGTCTGGGTCTTCCCATATGTTACGAAAATGAATTGTCAGGTCGGTATCGGCAAGCTGACGTTCCAAAGCCATACAAAACCCACAACCCGGTCGCCAAAAGACGGTGACCTCATGTTGTGGGACAGTCATCGACCCACCGCTTTGAGGCTTTCATAGATTTTTTTGCAGTCCGGACACACCGGAAATTTTTCTGGATTGCGATTAGGTACCCATTTCTTTCCGCAAAGCGCCCGCACAGGGTTGCCAGTTACAGCTGAGCGTGTCATGTCAGTCTTGTTGACGTAGTGGGCGAAACGTTCGTGGTCGCCCTCGTCGAGTCGACTCTCTGATCGTTGATCTAGGACAGTGCTCTCAGACATCTCATCTCATACTCTAGGCAGCTCAGGTCAGATATGGTGCGGTGCAGGAGCTATTCCACACTCGAGGGGGGCAAGTGGCTAAGCGGTCTCACAGGGTTGACTCTGCCGCTGGCTGGGTAGTGGTAGGTGCCACAACAATCACGCTGTTCGCTGTCTTCGGGGTTGTTTACAGTTTCGGCGCCATGTTCACCGCCATCAGGGACGAATTTGGTGTCGGCAAGGGCCAAGCGGCGCTCTTCTTCTCGATTACGACGTTTGTCTACTTCATTCTCGGAGTTTTCACTGGCCGACTCGCAGACCGGTACGGACCTCGACCACTTCTTCTTGTTGGTGCCGCAGCGATGGGCATCGGTTTATTCCTCACTTCTCTCGTAAACAACATCGTCGTCGGCTACCTGACCTATGGGATAGGTGCGGGGATAGGCGTTGGATGCGCCTACGTTCCGATGGTCGCTGCTGTTGGCGGCTGGTTTGAACGAGACCGCACAAAAGCCATGGGCGTTGCGGTAGCTGGAATCGGAGTCGGCACCCTTGTCGGAGCTCCATTAGCGAAACAACTGGTGGTCTCTTACGGCTGGAGAACCACCTTTGTGGCTATGGGCGTGGGGTCGGCGGCCCTTTTGGTCGTGGCGTCACTGGGGGCAAGACGACCCCCTGGTGCTGGCACTCAAGAAGCGCCACCTCCTTTGCGGTTACTACTTCACGACCGCAGATTTACGTGGCTATACACGTCAATGACGTTTTTGAGCGCGGGTCTGTTCGTCCCCATGATCTACCTCGATGACTATTTGGAAGCACAAGGCAAAGGCGGGGGCGCGTTACTCATCGGGATCATTGGGGCGGCATCTGTAATTGGTCGTCTCGCTCTTGGCGCGGTGGGCTCAAAAGTTGACTTGATGCGACTTTATCAATGCTGTGTCGGCGCCTTAGGAGCTAGTTACGTCATTTGGATCTTCGCCGGCGCCAACTATGGGGCGTTAATCGTATTTGCCCTCTGCATGGGGACCGCGTACGGGGGTTGGATCGCTTTGTCACCTGCGGTCACCGCACATCTTTTCGGTCCGCTCGGGTTAGGCGGAGTTCTGGGTGCTTTATACACCTCTGCGGGCATCGGTGGCTTAGTGGGACCGCCAGTTATCGGGGTGGTTATTGATGCCACAACTTACGAAACTGCTATCGCCCTGGCCATAGCGCTTTCTGTTCTATCGCTTCTACTTCTTAGGACAGCAACCCGGGCAGCCGCGTCGACCACAGTCGACGCTGTCCCGCCAGCGGTGGAAGAGGCACCGACTGAATCAACGGCGAGCGCCTGGCTGATTCCTTCCCCTGAAGGGGGAATGCGCCTTATTCGTCGATGAGTACTGGCGGGTCATCCCAACCAATCGCTGCGGCCCCCTCCAAATACCATTGGAGCACTGACCCAGCATCGGTTACCGATTCGACGTTTCCATCATCATCAAGATTGAGATTCGCCCCATATATCTGAAACCAGACATCGGTTACTTCGATGTTGTCTTCTGGAACGAGGAGGGTGTGAACCGATCCGGCTGGTTCGTACAGGAACGATCCAGCACGATTCACATATTCACTTTCTTTGTAGTGCCAGCTACCGCTGATCGTGTACGCGTACACCTGGCCGGTGTGACGGTGAGTTTGCACCGCTGTGCCCGGCTCAAACCTGGTCCGAACAATCCACAGACCTTCACTAATTTTTGCTGTTAGTAACTTGACTTCGTTTCCGCGTCCGCTGTCAATCCACGGCAGGTCGTCCTCTCCGCGGTGAACCGCACTCGGTTCAAGGTCGATCATTGTCATCGTGTTCCCCTTCGTCTTAGCTGATGGTAGTTCTCACTGTTCTGGTCCGAAGATCAAATCAAAAACCTCATCTGCTTTACGTTCATGGTTGCGGTGAACCAACAGTTGAGGATTTCCATCAATTGCCCAACGAATACCTCTCGCATCGAGCTGACTGGTCAGCTCAGAGATTTGGTCGATGCTCAAATCGTCAAGTTCGTATGCGGGACCGTCGGTCGCAGCGATATCAAAAATGTCGATTTCTTCAGATACGAGACCGGCTGCCATGAGTCCTTTCGCTTGGTCAGACAACGTCTCCTCATCGTTGTCTTCTATTAGTTCGCCTTCAAGAATTTCGTCGTCATCCATGACAGTGATTATGTCGGGCTTTGACCTCTAGTCTGCACATATGGGCATCGGCAGATTCGACTCACTACTACTGCTGTCATTTGGGGGGCCCGAACGCCCCGAAGATGTGGTGCCGTTCCTTCGTAACGTAACCAAAGGGCGTGGGGTCCCTGACGAACGACTGGCGGTCGTGGCCGAGCAATACGCACTGTTCGGAGGCAAGAGCCCAATCAATGATCTCAACAGAGAACTTCTTCGATCACTCCAAGGAGAACTAGCTGCTAGAGGTCATGACGTTCCAACTTTTTGGGGTAACCGAAACTGGCACCCGTTGGTTCCTGATGTCGTTGAAACATTACGTACCCAAGGGCACAAGTCGACCGTTTGTTTAGTGACCTCTGCTTTCAGTTCTTATTCAGGTTGTCGCCAGTACCACGAGGACTTGAACAGAGCACGTTCACAAGTACAAGACGCGCCGGAGATACACAGGGTGAGGGTCTTTTGGAACCATCCGGATTTTTTGGGAACCGCCGCTGAACTATTAGCTGAAAGTCGCGACAAGGCGAATCTGTCGAAGCAGACACCAGTACTGCATACTGCTCACAGCCTGCCAGTATCGATGGCAGCAACATCTGACTACGAGAGCCAGCTCATCGAGGCTGCCCGCATCGTGCATGAACTTGCCGGTATGGAAGGGCCCCATGAAGTGGTGTACCAGAGCCGTAGTGGCCCGCCATCGGTTCCTTGGCTTGAACCGGACATAGGCAGCCGACTTCAACAGCTAGCAGACGACGGGATAACTGAGGTACTGGTTCATCCTCTTGGTTTCGTTGCCGATCACATGGAAGTTTTGTTTGATCTGGACACCCAAGCATCAGGGGTGGCAGAAAAGTCAGGGATGAAGATGGTGCGAACTCCCACCGTAGGCACCCATCCGCGATTCGTTTCCATGATGGTTGACCTTGTAGAGGAAGCGGCGGGTTTGCGTGACGATCGGCCCACCTTGGGAGATGCGGGTCCTCGCCCCGACATCTGCTCTCTCGATTGTTGCCCGGCGCCTTCGCGTCCACCGCGTTGAATTAGCCAGCGGCTTTGAATCGGTCCGCTATCGGTCCAGATTCACCAGAAAGCCAGTGACTTCTGCATCGCAATTCGTAGGTGACTTGGGCGGTAGAACCATCATCGATGAGGACAACATCTCCGTCATATACCTGGACCCCATCGTGAAGCCGAGCATTATGGGTGGCTGCTTGGCCACACCAGCATTTGGCTTGCACTTGAAGTTCCATCCGTTCATCAGCGATCTCAAGTAGTCGCGCTGAGCCGGGAAACAACTTTCCTCGGAAGTCTGTTAACAATCCAAACGCATAGACGTCAACGTCGAGTTCGTCGACAACTCGAGCCAACTGTTCGACTTGAGGATCTGTGTAAAACTGTGCCTCATCGCACACCAAGTAGTCCAACGCTCCATGCGCGGCTTGGTGGTTGTTGGCGAGCGCCACGAAATCAAGATCTGGGTGAACTTCAACGGCTGGAGTCGACACCCCTAACGCACTCGACACATGCGCCCCAGCACGGTCGTGCATGCTGCACAACAGTCCAGTGCTGGTCGCGGAGAGATTGTGATGGATCTGCAACGCTAACGTCGACTTGCCTGACGACATGGTTCCAAAGGAGAATCTGAGGCGTCCCATGGTCAACAAATTACACAGATGTGATACGTCATGAGGACACTTACCCGCAACCGCTCGTGCTGCCACAGGATCGACAGCTGTAGCACGTACCTGCTCGAACCATCTGGTCACCACAGGTAGAGCACAAAGGAGCATCACTCAGAGTCCCAGAATCAGAGGACGGCGGATCCGGGATCAGTTCAGCCCCAATCGATGTTTCTACAGTGGCTTCTTCTAAACCGGGAAGGTGTTGCTCGATTCGCTCTTCACTGGACAAAATGCCGAGTTGTTGCCGGTCCCCGGTTGACAAATACTCCAACGCTAAGCGACGGAAAATGTAGTCAACCAGACTGCTCGCTATACGCAACTCAGGGTCGTCGGTAATCCCGGCGGGTTCAAATCGGACATTCGTGAACGCCTCTACATAGGACCGCAATGGAACCCCGTACTGAAGCCCGTGGCTTACTGAAATCGCAAATGCATCCATAATGCCGGCAAGCGTTGAACCTTGCTTCGCCACGGTTAAGAAGAGTTCTCCTGGTCGCCCGTCGTCGTATTCTCCGACTGTCATGTAGCCATGACAGTCGGCAACTCGAAACGAAAAGGTTTTTGAACGGCGAGTACGAGGAAGTTTTTCTCGTTCTGGTATCGATTGCGCTTCAACAATCGCAGCATTTACAGCTTCACCGATGAGATTTTCATCGTCTCGCACTGTCGACAAGGGCTGCCCGACCTTGCAGTTGTCTCGGTAAATCGCAACCGCCTTCAAACCAAGTTTCCAGGCCAGTAGATGTAAGTCCTCAACTTCTTCGACAGTCGCAGTTTCCGGCAAGTTAACCGTTTTCGATATGGCCCCTGACACAAAGGGTTGCGCTGCGGCCATCATGCGCAGGTGACCCTCATGATGTATGACGTTGTGCCCCATTGAACATGCAAATACTGGCAGGTCTGCTTCTTGCAGATGCGGAGCATCAGTACTACTGCCACCGTTAAGTAGATGAGCTTCAATGTCGACGATCTGTTCGGCGTCATATCCGAGCCTGTGAAGTGCCCTACCAACTGTCTGGTTAACAATTGTTAGGTCTCCCCCACCGACCAGTTTCTTGAATTTAATGAGTCCCAGATCAGGTTCGATTCCTGTGGTGTCACAATCCATCATGAACGAGATAGTTCCTGTGGGAGCTATCACAGTCGCCTGAGAGTTTCTGATGCCATGTTGTTGGCATCCCGTTACGGCGTCATCCCACGAACTGTGCGCAGCGTCCATCAGATCCCGTGGTGCCGACTGCGGGACAGATACAAGTGCTTCTTGGTGGCGACGTAAGACCTGTTGCATCGGTTCACTGTTGGAGGCATACCCGGAGAAAGCACCGACGCGTCGGGCAAGATCAACTGAGGTCGAATAGGCCTGCCCGCTCATCAAAGCTGTGACAGCTCCGGCCCAAGCTCGCGCGTCTTCAGAATCGTATGGAAGGCCTAACGCCATCAACATGGCACCAAGGTTCGTGTAGCCGAGTCCGAGTTGACGAAAATCTCGTGATGTTTCACCTATTGCTTCAGTTGGGTAGTCAGCGTTTCCGACCAGGATGTCCTGAGCGGTGAACACAACTCGAACTGCGTGACAGAAGCCTTCAAGGTCGAATCGGTCATTCTCGTCGGCTTCAAGAAATTTCAAAAGGTTGAGACTTGCGAGATTGCACGCAGAGTTATCGAGGTGGAGATATTCGCTACATGGGTTGGAGGCGTTAATCGGTCCGGTATTTGCTGCTGTGTGCCACTGGTTGATAGTGCTGCTGAACTGAAGTCCTGGGTCGGCGCATTCCCATGCTGCTTCAGCTATCTGGTGAAACAGTGCTCGAGCCGAGCAGCGGCTGATCACGGACCCATCAATTCGTGCGGTCAGTTCCCACGTTTGATCTTGTTCGACTGCTTTCATGAACTCGTCGCTGAGTCGAACCGAATTGTTCGCGTTTTGGTATTGGACTGAGTGAACATCGGCTCCGTCGAGGTCCATGTCGAATCCGGCGTCTCGCAGCACTCTCGCTTTGCGTTCCTCAAGTGCTTTGCACCAAATGAACTGTTCGACGTCGGGGTGATCGACGTCCAGCAACACCATCTTTGCTGCGCGACGGGTTTTGCCACCGCTTTTGATCGTTCCAGCTGAAGCGTCGGCTCCTCGCATAAAGCTGACTGGGCCACTTGCTTCACCTCCGCCGCGGAGAGCTTCCGCTGAGCCTCGGATGCGTGACAAGTTCACTCCGGCCCCAGATCCGCCTTTAAAGATGCGGCCTTCTTCTGCGTACCAGTTGAGGATTGAATCCATGTCGTCGTCGACGGAGAGAATGAAACATGCCGACGCCTGCTGTGGAACACCTTTGACCCCTATGTTGAACCAAACTGGACTGTTGAAGGCGCAGCGTTGGTGCAGCAGTAACCACGCCAGTTCTGATTCAAAGGTTTCGGCTTCTTCGGCATCGACGAAGTAGTCGTCGTTTTCGCCCCATGTTCGAATCGTTGACGTAACCCGTCGAATGACTTGCCGCAGGGACGCTTCTCTATCGGGGGCGCCGAGTGCGCCGCGAAAATATTTTTGGGCAACGATGTTTGATGCAGTGGCGCTCCAGTCCACCGGGAATTCGATATCTAACTGTTCGAAACTCACCGAACCGTCAAGGAAATTGGTCAGCTTTGCGTCGCGGCGTTCCCATTCCACGGTCTGATACGGGTCAACTCCGTCGTCTGTGAAATGTCGTTCGAGCTTGTTCGGAGATACCGATGCCGGTTGGTCAGAAGTGATCGTCATCGTTTTCTCCGAAAGCGCTGAATAATTGGTTGGAAGTTTGCGGCGGGCTGGAGACCAACCGAGTGGGTGTCGTTCCACTTCGTCCTGACCTCGAAGCTCGGAACCACATTGTGGATGCAAACAGAAAACCCGGTAAGAGTTTCCCGTTTGACCATCGCACTCCGTCCGCTAGTTGGTCGCCCAACCCGCCGCATCCACGAATGTAGGAACTTTCGCTTGTGGATCGATAGGGGGAAAACAAAATACTTCTGTGGGTGAGTTGGGGATTTCTTCGGGTAGTTCTACACATGGCAGCACACCGACACTCGGCGTGGTCGGCCAACATCGGTGACCCTGGCTCCATCAAAATTGTGGAAGGGTCAGTTCTTGAGTCTCTTAAGCCTGTGAACTGGGAAAACGCGAAGGTTCCCATGCCGCGACCAGCTGATGAGCGGCGCTGGCTGGTTGATCTATCTGCCATAACAAGCCCACTGATGAGGTCCGGGCCTGTGGAGAACCACTGATTGTGGTGACAGGGCTCTTTGGGCCGATTTCGGCATATGTGTCCCCCTAGGACACTTGTCCGTGTCAACATCAAGGAGTGCACCGGCTGTTCCCTCCTCCTGTTCTCGAAGTCGACCTGGACGACATTTATCGCGACGAAAGGCCACTTGTGGCCGGCCGGCCATGGCTGATGATCAACATGATTTCGACCGTTGACGGGGTCACCGAAGTCGAGGGTGTTTCCGGTCCGCTTGGTAGCCCTGGCGACAAAGATGTCTTCAGCGCGGTAAGAGCCCTGCCTGACATCATTTTGGTCGGCAGCACCACAGCAGTGGCCGAACACTACAACCCGCCCTCTACCAGCGTCAGCACGAAGGCAAGGCGTCTCACCAACGGAGCGTGGCCGGTCGCCCGTATAGCCGTGGTGAGCGCGCAACTTGAGTTCGACCTCACGTTGCCGATGTTTAGTCGACCTTCTCAACGCCCCATCGTTGCGACTACGACCAACGCTGATCCGAGCAAACTGGAACGAGTGGCTGACGTCGCAGATGTGATTCAATGCGGAGTCGACTCCGTCAATCTGACCGACGCACTTCACGAAATGAGTGGTCTTGGTGCTCAAAGAGTGCTGTGTGAGGGTGGACCCTCCCTGAACGGGGCGCTCTTCGACGAGGGTTTGGTTGATGAGGTTTTTGTGACTGTCGCACCCCTTGTCGGGGGCGGCGAATCTCGCGGTATAGCCCGAGGGGCCAATGTTCCCCGGATCCAAGAGCTCGAATTGCGGCACGTGTTGGCTGAGGATCATTTCCTATTCCTCAGATACACCAGACCGGCTTAAACCGGAACGGCACAATAATTACCTAGCTCCAGAATCATGGGAGCAGCAATGCCTGTCCCGCGATAAGGGAGTGGCCATTGTTGATCTTCGCTATTCGATCAACCAAGGGTCGAAGATCTCCAGTTGGTTGAAGCTGCCGGGCGATAGACCATAGAGTGTCGCCCGGTTTCACGATCACTATTTGACCTGCAGGCAACGTTTCTCCAGCCGCTGTTTCGAACAGTGTTTGGGTAGCCGACGGCTGCTCTGTTGCTGGTGAACCTGACACCGCACTCACCATAAGCCACACCGCGCCGAGTAAAAGAGTTAGGCAAGTTAGTCGACGACGCCAGTACGTTGCTGATGAGGATCGATTGGCCATCATCTCGATATCGGGCATCAGATGTTGGGGCACTCCGCTAACTAGCTGCAACTGAGGACCCTGACGGTCATCTATGTAGTCCGCGTCGAATTCTTCTAGTTCTGCCCTAAGTACTGCAACCATCTTATTTCCTTAAACTTCTTGCCTCTTGTGGCCTATCGGCCAGCGATTAAATTATGTAACCGGGGTGTGACACCCAGTTGTGGTCCGCAAGAACAGTCCTACGAACACTTGTTCGACTAAACCAGAACATTTGTTCGACGTCAAGTAAAAATCGAACACATGTTTGCCTGTGGGGAAACCTGCTGGTACCGTCTGAACGAACAGACGTTCGTAACCCAGAAGGAACCACGACATGGCTGACCACACCATTACTGATCGCCAACGAGCCATTCTTGAATTCATTGAGACAACAATGCGCGACCGCGGGTATCCCCCAGCTGTCCGCGAAATAGGTGCAGCCGTCGGGTTGAACTCTCCAAGCACCGTTCATTCTCATCTGGCGCAATTAGAGGCCGCTGGTTACTTACGTCGCGACCCGACAAAACCCCGTGCTATCGAGGTGCGGTTCGATGCGTCATCGGGTGCTATTGCTGAGCGGCGACCAACTCGTCACGTGCCGTTAATAGGTGAAGTGGCTGCAGGTACCGACGTTCTGGCCCAAGAAAACGTTGAAGAGTTAGTACCGGTTCCAGAAGACTTCACCGGCGGTGGCGAACTCTTCATGCTTAAAGTTCGCGGTGACTCGATGATCGAAGCCGGGATTCTCGATGGTGACTTCGTGGTTGTCAGCCGTCAGAACACTGCGACAAATGGAGACATTGTGGTAGCTGGAATCCCTGGGGACGAAGGAACGGTCAAGACATTCACCAAGAAGGGTGATGTTGTCACTTTGCTACCAGCTAATTCGACTCTTGAACCAATGGTGTTCTCGGCCGCAGAAGTTGCGATATTCGGTCGTGTCGTAACAGTTATGCGTCGCCTGTAAAGCCCAACCGCTACCTAAGTCCCTCAAAGTTCGGGCGATGAGCTCAGACTTGTGATGGACTGCAGTTGTGTTCACACCAGCTCCTAATCCACCAGCCGACCTTGACCAATCGGAAAGCGTTTGGGTTCCAGTCCGTTCAGGCACAGTATTTGTCGAACCTGGTGCCGGACTGGTCCGAAGCGATGCCGCTCCAATAGAAGCACCTCACCTTTTCTTGGGCATTTTGGATGGCGCTGCGGTCTATGCCATTGATCTTCACGACACTTCTGATGAAGCTGACCTCGAACCGGTCCATCTAAGGAAGCTATTCGGCAGAATTCCCGACGAAGAATGGGTAGTGGCTGGACGTGCCGAACAAATAGTCAACTATGAACGAACACATGTTTATTGCGGACGTTGCGCAACGCCTACTGAAACAAACCCACACGACCGAGGCAAAGTGTGCCCGAACTGCAAACACATGGCGTTCCCCCGACTCAGTCCGGCCATGATCGTGCTTGTAGAGAAAGGTGATCAGGCCCTGCTTGCTTGGGGCCGTCAATTCCCAGGACGTTTCTTCAGCACTCTGGCAGGCTTCGTTGAGCCCGGAGAAAGTCTCGAACAAGCAGTCGAGCGAGAAGTGATGGAAGAGGTAAGTCTGAAGGTTGCTGAAATCCGTTATTTCGGAAGCCAACCTTGGCCTTTCCCTCATTCCCTGATGTGTGGTTTTCACTGCACCTATGAGTCAGGTGAAATCGCTATCCAGGAGGAAGAGATCGTTGAAGCCGGATGGTTCGACGCAACGGACCTCCCACCATGCCCAGTCGGAGGAATGTCAATTGCAGGTTGGCTTATCCAGGATTGGTTGCAACGCCAAGGTGTCAACTAGGCACTGTTCTCCCGTAAACGAACTAAGCCCTGCTGCGCGACAGTTGCTACCAGTTCACCGTGAGCAGTGAAAACATCTCCAGTGGCCAACCCTCTCGTGCCCTTTATCTGATGTGGGGCGAGGTCGAACAGAAGCCATTCGTCGGCTCGAACGGCTCTATGGAACCAAACCGCGTGGTCAAGTGAAGCAGCCATGTAGACGTCATCCCAGGTCATGTCTTCTGACTGGTCTGCGACGAGCGCCTGGGCTGGATGGGCGCTAACGACCGCATCCATTGGATTGGTGTCAGATAAATAGGCCAACGCCGCGAAGTGTTCATCGGTGCTGTCACCTAAAGGAGCCGTAAATCGTGCCCAGACGCGGTGGCGGGCCGGGTCAGTTGACTCATGCTCCAATCGGGCATCGATGCCTATCCCCCACTCGATCTTTTCTGACTCATCAGGCGGTTTGAGGTCAGTCGGAATAGCTGATGTAGACACGTCTGGTCCGTCTTCATCGCGTTGAAACGAGCAGGACAGATTCAAGATTGCCCCGCCGCTTTGCCTGGCTACCACCCTTCTAGTTGTGAAACTCCGACCATTTCTCAGTCTGTCTACCTCGTAACGAACTGGTTCGTTCGGGTCGCCACCCAAAATGAAATAGGCGTGAAGGGAATGAACATGATGTCCTTCAGTGTCAACAGTTCGCATAGCTGCACAAAGCGATTGGGCAATGACAAGGCCGCCGTAGATTCGGCCCCATTCGTACGCTGGGCTTTCTCCCACAAATGCGTCAGCCCCATGGGGTTCAAGAGAAAGAATCTTGGAAGCGTCGCTCATGTACGGTGCCAGACCACTCCGGCGGGCGTGTCTTCGAGTATGACTCCAGCGTCGGCGAGTTGATCTCTAATTTGGTCGGCCGTGGCGAAATCCTTCCCGCCCCGAGCTTCTTTGCGCTGTTCGATCAGCCTTTCTATCTCAGCGTCGTCTATCCCTGAAACAGTCGTCTGATCTGCTGCCCCGATCTCAATTCCAAGAACGGAGAACAGCATGAGCGCAGTGCGTGCCTGAAGACCGGCAGTGGTTAAATCTCCGTTATCTAGGGCACTGTTGGCTCCGCGGACAAGGCTGAACGTGTGGTCCAAAGCGATCGGGGTTCCGAAATCGTCTTCCATTGCCGCGTTGAACGCTGCTACTGCTGATGAGTCCGTTTCGTCATCCGTTAAATCAATGTCGGCGGCAGCCATTCGCCGTCGAAAAGCATCTAGTCGGTCGATCGCTGTCGATGCTGCCATCAGTGCTTCTCGTCCCATTTCCATGGCCCGCCGGTAATGGGTCTGCATTGCGAGTAACCGCAGCGCTCTTGGTCCTGCGGTGTCAATTGCTTCGGCCAAGTTGGTGAAATTGCCCAACGATTTGGACATTTTTTCTCCGGCTACGTTGACCATTGCGCTGTGCACCCAATACCGAGCAAATGGTTCTCCGGTAGCGGTGACTTGGGCCCATTCGTTTTGGTGGTGTGGGAAACAAAGGTCGTCGCCTCCTCCGTGAATATCGAATCCTGGGCCCAACGCACTTAATGACATGGCTACACATTCGGTGTGCCAACCCGGACGCCCTGAACCCCATGGCGTATCCCATGATGGTTCTCCTGCTTTCGCTGATTTCCATAATGCGAAATCAAGTGGCGATCTTTTCTCGGCGTCCACATCTACTCTTTGGCCGGCATCTTCGAGGAGCTGGTCTAAATCTCGACCGGCGAGACGGCCATAGTCGCTTAAACCCTCAACCGAAAAGTAAACACCCTTGTTCGGAACGACATAGGCAGCTTCTAGCTCTACAAGCTCGGCGATAATGCCGATCATCCCCTCGATGAATTGAGTGGCATGTGGGCGTGACTCCGCGGCGAGGACGTCGAGCCGCTCCATCTGTTCGTCGTAGGCCTTGGTGAATTCAGCAGCAACTTCGGGTTCTGTCCTGCCTTCACTTTCGGCACGATTGATGATCTTGTCGTCGATGTCGGTGACATTCGACGCGACCGTGACGTTCCATCCTGTCCACTCAAGGTACCTACGAATCACGTCGTAGGTCAGAGCAGTTCGCCCGTGACCCAAATGGGGGACGTCATATACCGTTGGCCCGCACACGTACATGGCGACTTCACCCTCGGTTCGAGGGACGAATGGCACCTTTTGGCGCTCCATGGTGTCGTAAATTTGAAGGCTCACGTCGATGTCTATACCTAAACCCGTCTCAGCTTTTGGGTGGCAAAGTTGCTAATTCGCAGGGTACCGCTACCCCTTCTATCAACAGTGCGTCATTAAAAAGATCGTTGCTCATCTACCAACAACATCTGGGCGGATTACTTCCAGCGAGGCGTGTTATTTGTGACTTCATGGACCAGACTGACGCTGTGTCCGTGTTCCTATATCGCTTAGGTCGCGCCTGTGTTCGTCATCGCTGGCGGACGATTGGGGCGTGGCTTATCTCGTCGGTTGCCTTAATCGGCTTGAACAGCGCCATTGGTGGAGAAATGACCAACGGTTTCGTTGTTCCTGGTCTCGATAGTCAAGAGGCCTATGACCTTTTGGCAGATCGGTTTCCAGCAGAAGGTGGCATCAACGCTCAAGTAGTGGTCGAAGCACCAACAGGGTCCTTGTTGAGTGACTCACCGCAACGTAAAGCAGTTGAGGAACTGAGTGCAGCCCTCGCTGGCATTGACGGAGTCGAAGTCGTCGTGCCTCCCATGGCTGGTCAAACAATTAGTTCGTCGGGAACCATTGGCTTATTTCGTGTTGCGTACCACCCCGACTTCATCCCGTCTCTCGCAATGTTAGAGACCTTAGAAGAGACCGGTCGTAACTCCGTCGGGTCCGACGCTGCCGTCCGGATCGAATTTGGTGGTGATCTCTATAACGCTGTTGAGCAACCAGAAACCGGGCTAGGAGAAATGCTTGGCCTGATTTCGGCGGTGGTAATTCTCTTATTGGCCTTCGGCAGCATCGTCGCTATGGGCTTACCGATCGGGTTGGCGCTGTTCGGTTTAGCGCTCGGTATTGGCGGAATCATTGGGCTGGTGGCCATCGGGATGGACGTTCCCGAGTGGACACCCAACATGGCCTCAATGATCGGCCTCGGGGTCGGCATTGATTACGCGCTGTTCATTGTGACCAGATTTCGTGAAGGTTTAGCTGATGGCCTGACTGTCGAAGATGCAGCCGGAAGAGCGAACGCGACCGCTGGGCTCTCAGTCATATTCGCCGGGGGGACCGTAGTCATAGCAATTCTGGGTCTTGCTATGGCTGGGCTACCTTTTATGACTGCTGCCGCGGTCGCGGTCTCAATCGTCGTTGCCCTCATGGTTCTCGCATCCCTAACGATTCTGCCTGCCCTACTCGGTTGGGCGGGACATCGCGTCAACTCGAAACGAACCCGTTCAAATCCAACAGTTCAACACGTCGGTGCTACCGGGCGGTGGCAACGTTGGGGCGATCATGTCTCCAAACATGCCTGGCCGTACATGCTGTCGACCCTGGTTCTACTGGTGGCACTAGCAGCTCCAGTACTTGACCTAAAACTTGGTTTCCCCGACCAAGGCAACATGCCAGAAGAACGCACTTCGCGACAAGCCTACGATCTGCTCGCTGAAGGTTTCGGGCCCGGCTTCAGCGGACCTCTGTTGGTAGCGGTGGACACGTCAAACGTAACTACCCAAGAAATCATGTCGCTAGCTGTCGCGCTCCAAAACGATGCCGGGGTGGCGTTCGTTCAAGCCCCAGACCAAAGCCCGGTCGGTGAAGCGGCGACGATTCTTGTGTTCCCAACTACAGCACCACAAGACCCCGAAACTGTTGAGTTGCTAAACCGGATTAGAGGTCCAATATTCGATTCGGTTCTTAGCGATGGGGTCAAGGTGCATGTGGGCGGTTCAACTGCTTCGTTTGCTGATGTCTCTGACCGCGTGCAAAGTCGGTTACCTATCTTTATTGCCGGGGTCATCGCTCTCAGCTTCATTTTATTGATGCTGGTATTTAGGTCAATCTTGGTCCCCATAAAGGCTGCGCTCCTCAACTTGTTATCCATCGGCTCCGCGTATGGCGTCCTAGTCATGGTGTTCCAGTGGGGGTGGGGTCGCAGTCTCATCGGGCTAGAAGAAGCAGTACCGATTGTGTCTTTCATACCGATGTTCATGTTCGCTGTCCTGTTCGGTCTCTCCATGGACTACGAAGTTTTCTTACTCAGCCGGGTTAAAGAGGAGTATTTACTCAGTGGAGACAATTCACAAAGTGTGATCTCCGGGATCTCTAACACCGCGCGAGTGATTACATCCGCAGCGCTCATCATGATCTCTGTATTTCTCGGGTTCGTAGCCAACCCTGATCCAATTATGAAGATGATGGGGCTCGGATTAGCGACCGCAATATTTGTTGACGCAACAATTGTTCGCGTTGTTCTGGTCCCTGCATCTATGAAGCTCTTGGGAGATGCAAACTGGTGGTTTCCTAAGAGACTCGCTTGGTTACCTCGTCTTGATATTGAAGGTGAACAGCGCCTTCCGGCTCGCGAATATAACTCAGCCGGCCAGACCACTGATTGACCAGATCAGCCCGTTATGTGTGGCATGGAGAACTAAGGCGGCCCACCACCCATAGCGGACCCTTGCAATGGTGAACATGAGTCCCAACCAGATTTGTGGACTCACCACTAATGGCGCCACCAGTAGCGCAAAGATTGACCACTGGACGTCGAAGTTTACGATGTGGATTAATCCGAAAACGAATGTGGCGAACCAAATTGGTATCCGAGGGTTCGTCGACCACTTCTGTTGCACTTGGTCGCGAATTTCTGAACTGAAAGAGATCATGCCGACAGCGATCGCTAGGGCCAGAATCACCCAAAAGGCAATGCTGGCTGCTCCTGCGAAGAACAAAGCTCCTATCGCCAACGACAGTGAAACTAACCCAGGACGGAACCGGCGCTGCAACGGAAGGCGGTAGATAGTTTCCTCGAGGAGCGGCGCTATCAACACAATCAGAATCAGCTGCTCACTGACCGACCACTGTTCCAATTCGGATTCAAGGATGCTTTCATAACCCGCCGCTTCAGATAGGGCACTGAAAATTTGCCACGCAATGATCGAGCCCAAGAATCCAATGCCCAAAAGTTTCGCTAAACCGCCGATCACGCCACGTGGTTGAGGCATTTCATTCCAGTCAGGATTCAGAATGAATCTTGGGCCGATTGTGGGACGTTCCAAGTCAGACACTGTCGGAAGGTTTCTTTGACTCGGGATAAAGGTGTTTGAGATCTCCTGGTCGAATGCGGCCAGCTTCAATAAAGGCTTCCACGTCGAGAGTTTTTAGCCGTATGACCCGTCCGAGTCGATACGCAGGGAGACGGTCCTCATCAATAAATCGGTACAACGTGCGTTGCGTGACGCCGATACGGTGAGCCGCTTCTTTGCTTGACAACCACCCGTCTACTTGATCAACCATTTGATCAGGCTACGCCCAGCCCGTGTGACACAAAACACTCCACAGCACTGCGGTCCCACTCGATTCCCTTAAATGATTACGGCGCTTCAGCTTTATCCTCATCGTTCCGGTCGTTCCCTGGCTGAGCCTGTCCATCTGAGTCGCTGTTTGTTTCGAACTGTCGGTCATCGTCGCGAGTCAATTCTGAGTCTTCTCGAACCTCATTATTGCTAGACCCGCCAGCAAACGGGTTGTTGACGCCACCCGGATTAAAGAAGCTCGGCCGCGCTTGAGCGTTACTAGAAGTTGACGGTGTTTCAGTATTGGCGAAAAACGCAGCGGCAGGTGGCTCGCTCTCTTCTTTCGGTTCAGCTTCAGGTTTGAAGAAACCAGTCTTGGGTACTTCTTGGGCAGGGGTGTCGGTCTCGCCCGGATTAAAGAAATCTTGTTTCGGCGATGGCACTTGAACTTGTTGGCCGCTTCCGACCGTAGGTTCCGAATCATCGACCTCTTCTATCGAGTCTGAGACCGGTTCCGTCTTGAAGAAGAAGGCTTTAGCTCCCCCATCCAGAGGACCCTGACCACCCTCATCGGGAACACCATCAGGTCCAGCCATGAAGAACTGGTTTAAACCACCCTCACCACCATCTGGCCCTTCGAAACCACCCTCATCGTCCCACTGCATGAAACCACGATGGTCATCATCACCCGGACCAAAGGTGGGAGCGTCATCATCGAACCCAAACGCCTTAAACATCTCATCGCGATCAGCCGGCCCGTCATCACCCATCGGCGGCAACCACGCATCATCATC
>MPLU02131740.1_pt1 | contig 24328 bp, 11 predicted proteins | sample 1617381 | NCBI WGS metagenome assembly MPLU02 (sample SAMN05944801, study PRJNA350692) | marine metagenome | biome: marine; feature: ODZ; material: water; isolation source: 90 m water sample filtered on 0.2 um supor filter | place: Pacific Ocean | collected 2012-04-08 | depth 90m m
CTCCTGGGGCTCGTCGGTGAATTCCGCGAATTCAACCAACGTCGCACCGCTCGCCTTTGATAAGCGCCCGGACGATGGACGCACGGTGAACGCGCTGTGGGCCACCTTGCTCCACGCAGCGGGATCGCCCGTCGACGGCTTCAATCTCGACAAGGCACCCGCAGGGCTCGACAAGCCCGGTCCCATTGAAGAGTTGCTCGTGTAGCCAACCAAATCCGATCAATCAAGAAATTGCCCAGCGCTCGATGAGCAACTGCAGCTGCGGGTCCAGGTTGTTTTACGAGCGCGCTTTCTCTGAAATTATCCCCAGTTGATCCCCAGCTTTTGTGAGAACATACGTTTTCCCCCGGAAACGAACCAACAGTTCGAATCCTGTCCCCGCTACTTGAGTGTTTTCAAGAACACTCACAACTTCCGAGAAAGACGTGTTTTCCCGGGCCATCCTGGTGGTCCGGGCAGTGGCCTGCCAAGAGACTTGCAGACGCCGTCCCGGAGAGCGAAAATGGGAGCTGTCTCAAAGAGGAAACAGCAACCAGGTCTTACGAGGTGGTTCTCGATGGGCCAAAGTTACCCACAAGAAGTCCACTAACGGACGAACCGGGAGTAGAGGGTCGGACGTGTTAGTGGACCTGGACGCCACCGAGGTTGAATTAAATCCGCTCCCGGAACCCCTGTGGCGAGAAGAAAATGATTTCCATGGAACTCGAACCAACAATGCGACAATCCAAGCGACTCGTAGGCGTCTCGGCGATTGCACTCTTCGTCGCTCTCGTTCCATCGAACGAGCGGGCCTATGCCGACGCCACGACCGATAGGCCGAACGTCCTGTTTATCGCCGTCGACGATCTGAACGACTGGGTTGGTTGTCTTGGAGGACATCCCCAGGCGAAGACACCAAACATCGATGCACTGGCCAAGCGCGGCATACTTTTCGAGCAGGCCCATTGTGCCGCACCGTTGTGCAGCCCATCGCGAACGGCCATCATGACTGGCCTGCGTCCGTCCAACACGGGCATCTACGGCAACCGGAACTGGTTTCGCGACATGCCGCAATACAAGGATTGGGTGACCCTCCCGCAGTACTTCCGTCAACATGGTTACCTCGCCTGGGGCGGCGGCAAACTTTATCACAAGGCGCATGGCAAATTCTCCGATGCAGGTGCGTGGGATCATGTCTATTCCAATCGCATAGGCGCCGTCCCACCTCCCCAACGTGAACGCTACAAACACGGGCTCCGACCCAAGTTCGAATCCAACCCCATCCTCGCCCGCCTCATCGACTGGGGACCGACCGATCACGCAATCGAGGCCAATCCGGATTGGAAGACCGCGGAAGGTGCTGCCCAGTTCTTACAACGAGATCACGATCAACCCTTCTTCCTCGGCTGTGGTATCTACCTGCCACATCTTCCCTGGTATGCCCCGAAGAAATTCTTCGACATGCATCCACTCGAAGACATCGAACTTCCGCCATACAAGGCAGACGATTTCGACGACATCCCCGCGATTGGTCGGCGGATGGGCGAACGTCACATCAAGCACATCCGTGAAAGCGGCAAATGGAAGGAAGCTGTCCAGGGTTGCCTGGCAGCAGATTCTTTCGCTGATGCTTGCGTGGGACATGTCCTGGAGGCACTGGAAAAAAGCCCGCATCGTGACAATACCATCGTGGTCCTGTGGGGCGATCATGGCTACGACGTCGGCGAAAAGAAGATCGCGAAGTCGGCGCTCTGGGAACAGACGACACGCACCCCTCTCATTATTCACGTTCCTGAAAAACTTGGCGGCCTCACCAAGCCCACTCCATGTAAACGCCCCGTGAACTTGCTGGATCTCTACCCCACGCTGATCGAACTCTGTGGCCTGCCCGCCAATCCGAAAATCGATGGTCGCAGTATCGCTCCGCTGGTTCGCAATCCCCAAACCGAATGGCCTTACCCGACACTGATCACGCACTCGCCCCACTGGCTGGGAACCAATCACGCGATACGCTCCGAGCGTTTTCATTACATCCACTACAACGATGGTGGCGAAGAGCTTTACGACATGACCCAGGACCCCCATCAATGGCATAACCTTGCCGATGACGCGCGGTTTAAAGCCGCCAAAGCCAACCTCAAAAAATGGTTACCGAAAACCAACGTCGAGCACTTCCGAGGCAACGACGCCACAAACCAGGGGAAAGCTGGAAAAAAACGACCGGTGGTAAACCCCAAGACAACCCGCAAAGCACCACCTCGCAAACGCCCCAACGTGGTGATGCTGCTGGCTGACGATCTCGGTTCCAAAGACATCGGCTGTGACGGTGGACCGGTGAAAACTCCCACCCTGGACAAGCTCGCTGCACAAGGCGTACGGTTCACGGATTTCCATTCGGGAGCCCCTGTCTGCTCTACCGCGAGAGCCACGCTGCTCACGGGACGTCACCACTTGAGGACGGGAGTCTACACGGTCATCCAGGACCATATCCACAACATGCACCTGCGCACGAGCGAGGTGACGATTGCCGAGCTGCTGAAAACGAACGGTTACGACACGGTACATGTCGGCAAGTGGCACCTGGGAACACCGTTTCGCGGAATGAACAAACCGTGGATCGACGAACATGGATTCGATTACTGGTTCGCGACCGACTTGAACGCCGCGCCGAGTCATCGCAACCCGACTAACTTCTGGCGTAATCGGGAACGCGTTGGCAAGCTGGAAGGCTACGCTTGCCAGCTTGTGGTGGATGAAGCCATTACCTGGCTGGACAAGAAACGCGCGGCAGAAAAACCGTTCTTTCTCAACGTCTGGTTTCACGAGCCGCACGCTCCCCTGGCGGCTCCTGAAGAGATCGTCAAACAGTACGGTAAACTCAACGATCCCGCCGCCATTTACTCCGCGACCATCGATAACACCGACCGAGCCATTGCCCGGCTGGTGAAGAAGCTGGACCAGATCGGTTCGCTCGACAACACGATCATCATCTACACGTCAGACCACGGCAGCTATCGCCATGAGCGGAATGGCAACCTTAACGGCGGCAAAGGATCGCTCATGGAAGGTGGGACTCGCACACCTGGCATCATTCACTGGCCGAAAGGCATTAAGGGCGGTCGGATTGAAGATACCCCAGCGGGTGCCATCGATCTCTTGCCAACCCTATGTGGCCTGGTGGAGATCGATAAACCAGACGGCGTGCATCTCGACGGAACGGACCTTTCCCCGCTGCTGACCGGTGATCGTGCAGACTTCAAACGTCACCAACCACTGACCTGGCATTCTCCAACCAGCCAACCGATTGCCGTGATTCGTGATGGTAAATACTCGCTGGTCGGCTCCCGCAAAATGGAGTACCCCAAGGACCAGGCGACTATTGAAGAAGTCATGGATGAGATGAGAATCATCCTTGAGAAGAAACACAATCGCAAACTGACGCAGTCCGAGCTTTGGCACAAAGCGTACAACAGCGAAATCAAAACGCCTGCGTGGAACCGACTGCGAAGCCGGTTCGTTATGCTGAACAACTTTCAGGAAGCATGGATTCCGCTGATCAAGGCCGGCTCGGGAGGCATCACACGATTTCGGCTTTACGACCTGTCGACAGATCCCGGCCAGCAAAAAGACATCGCCAAGCGTCTTCCCGAAGTGGCCAACCGTCTCAAGAAGGAGGTCATGGCGATCAACGCCAGCGTGCTGAAAGAAGCACCCGATTGGAAACCGTACAAACGAAGCGGGGCCTCGACAACACGACCAGGTTCTCAACCCGGCACCACGATTGAGAAGAAAACCCGCATCCACCGCCTGTCCACCACGAAACGCTCCACGTTCGACGCATTCACTTATCTCAATCGCATTCCCGAGAAACCTTACAGTGACGAGACGGCGGAAGAATTCGCCGGCCGTATCTTTGGACGACTGGCCAACCAGGAAGGGCGCATTTTACTGAAGGCCCCGGCCGGGATGGACCGACTGGCATATAACGGGTTCAAGACATTCCTGGGTTACGAGGGGACTGCCAGCGTCGGCAACTGTACTGCCTGCCATACACCGCCACTCTTCACCGACGGAAAGTCACATGTAGTCCGCAAAGACGGACGGGCCAAACCAACGCCGTCGCTTCGCAATCCTGGTAAAGGCCGAGTTAACCTGCAGAAGGCCCTGCTGCAAAAAATCCAGGCGGCCCGTGAGAAACAATCTGGTAAGGCGGATACGGTCAGCAAGTATTACTCTGCAATGACGCTGGACAAGCAGGATATTCCGGGACTCATCGCATTTCTGAAATTACTGGAAGACATGCCAGACGATCGGTTCCGAAAGCTTATACTACAAGCAAAAGTACTCGATACGTCAGAAGAGCCGGATAAACGATGAATATAGTTAACTGCCTGCGGTCGAGAACCATTGGAGAAAATACGATGAGACAAGGTCTCGTATCATTTGCCACATTCGTCCTGGCGATCGTTGCCTGCAACAACCAGCTTGACGCCGCAACCATTCGTGGCAAAGTGGTTAACCAGTCCGGGAACGCCGTCGAGGGTGTCATGGTATCTGCCATCGATGCGGAACATCGCAAATGGACGACCGTGTTCACCCAGGAAGACGGTTTGTTTGAGATATCTGGCTTGCGGAACGTTGACCACAGCGTTCGTACTCGGCTGATGGGACTCAACGATGAATGGATCAGCAAGGTCACCCCCGGCACCCAGGACATGGTAATCCGGACACGCCCTGCCGTAGGCGACGAACTGGAGGTGCAACGTCCGGCGAACAGTGCTTTCAGCATGCTGGCCTTCGACAACCCGCGCGACAAGATGAATTTCAAGATGAATTGCTCGTACTGCCACCAGGTCGGCACACTCGGGTTCCGCACTCCTGAAAAGCCCGTCGACTGGGAAACCATGTTACGTCGCATGGATGGCTTTGGTGGCCTGTACCCGCATACCCGGGAGACCATCATCCCGCGTCTTATGAACACCTACAAAGACGATGCCGTGAAAAAATGGCCAACCTTCGTCCCACCGTCACCACCGACAGGAATGGCAACCGCAGCGACGATCACGATGTGGGAAATGGACAAGCCCTTAGAAGGTTCATTCCATGACCTGGAAATCGGTCGAGACGGACTGGTCTACGCGGTTAACATCGGTAGGGGGCGTATGATCGCCTTGAATCCCAAAACCGGCGAACAGACAGCCATCAAGTTTCCACGCGGAGCCCATGCACCCCATTCCATTGAAACTGCCAATGACGGCAGCCTGTGGACGACGATGTGCGCCAGCGGCACGATGGCTCGCTACGACATCAAGACGAAAAAGTTTGAAGTCTACAGCAGCGCCGAAGCGCCGAAGAAACGCGGCAACTACCCTCACACGTTGCGCATCAACCCGAAAGATCCCGAGGGCCTGATCTGGTACACCGATGCAGGATCCAACTCCTGTTTCTCCATGCACCCCAAAACGCATGTCGTCAAGGAATACAAGCTGCTGAGCGCCGGCCAGGCCGTGGGCGCCGGGCGCGGCGAATCGCGTGGTATCACCCCCTATGGCCTGGACTACTCACCGATCGACGGCATGATCTGGTATTCCAAGCTCAACGGGAATCGGATCGGTCGCATTGACCCGAACGCACCCGATGGTGATATCAAAGAATGGAACCCACCTTTCCGCGGCCCCAGGCGGTTGCATGTTGCACCCGATGGCATGGTTTGGGTACCCGGATTCGGTTCTGGTGTATTCGGCAAGTTTAATCCGAAGACCGAGAAGTGGACCGTTTATGATCTCCCCGATGCGAAAAACCAGATTCCCTATGCTTTGAACGTGGATTCCAAGGGCATCGTGTGGGTTTGTGGCACTGGCAACGACACGATCAACCGCTTCGACCCGAAGACAGAAACCCTCGTCGAGTTCCGACTCCCAACACGTGTCTCCTACACGCGAGAGATCGAGTTCGACGACGATGGCAACGTTTGGACCAGCACCTCCGGACCTGCCCGACACATGGAACGTGGTGTGGGAGCCGTGATTCGAATCTCGCTTCCCCAGACCATGCCGAAAAGTGGTGGTATCCAATTGGTCTCCAGGTCTTACGATGGAACTCATGACATTGGCAACCTGGCAACAGCTCCGAAGGTGGAACGCAAAATGGATTCTGAGCGAGCACAACTGTACGCGAGAATCGACGCTAATCCGCTGCCCGAAGCTTACAAAAAGATGCCTCACCAAAAATGGGTCGACTCACGCCTGGCCGCCTTCCCAAAACACAAACGCAGCCTCGCGGGTTCGTTGTGGAATGAATTCCGACAGACTCACCCGGACCGCAGGAACGACGGCCAGTTCTACGTGAAGATCATCGACTACATCATCAACAACGACACGTCGGTGAAACGTCGCTTCGTGAAAAAGTGGAAGCATCATAACTTCGGCTCGGCACCGGACCGGTTAACGGGGCGGTCGATCGAGAAAGGCAAGCTGATTTTTGAACAAGCGACCTGCAGTCGGTGTCACAGCATTGACGGCAAAGGAGCAAAATACGGCCTGGACCTGGCAGAACTTACGAAGCGATTTCAAGGATCAAAACTACTGCAACAAATCGTCAAACCGTCCGCTGAAATCCACAAGGAGTATCAGACCCAGATGATCCTGGTCGATGATGGGCGCCTGCTGACAGGACTGGTTATTAAAGAAACGGACGAGCAGCTTCGCCTGGTGCCCAACCTGCTCAAGCCTGACAAGATCGAAACGATCGACAAGTCGTCGATTGATTCACGACGCATCGCCGACATCTCGACCATGCCAACGGGCCTGTTAGACACTTACAAGGTCGAAGAAATCCTCGACTTGCTGGCTTATATTCAGTCCGCTGGCTCGGGAAACCGCAGCGGTACCAGTCGCAGTGGCTCCAGTCGGAGTGGATCCAGCCGCAGTCGGTCCAGTGATAGTGACGCCGGTCGGAGTGGATCCAGTCGTAGTCGGTCCAGTGGTAGTGTCGGCAATGAGAGAACCACTGGGGAAACCAACCCGCGGATGGCGAGTCATCTGGCTACACTGATCCAAACCTCGTGCATCGAGTGCCATGACGCCACAACCGAAACCGGCCTCAATTTCACCCAGCTCGAAACAAACTTTGAGAATGCCGATTCATTTCGCCAATGGGTACATGTGTTTGATCGCATCAGCAAGGGTGAAATGCCTCCACCTGGAGAAACGCAACCCAGCAAGACCGTTCGTGGCAAAGCATTGGCCTTCCTGGAGAGCGAATTGCGACGGGCCAACCAGCGATCGCAGAGGACGATCGGACGCGTTCCCTCTCGCCGACTATCTCGCCTTGAATACGAACACACGTTGCACGATCTGCTTGGTATCGGCGACGCCATCGCCCGGTACCTCCCGCTAGAAACCCAATCGAACACATTCGACGTCGTCGCCGCAAAGCAGGATATGTCCAGCGTACACGTCAAGGGTTTCCTCAAGGCCGCCGACGTCGCCCTCGACGAAGCGATTCAACTCGGCCCCAAACCGAAGATGGTGCGTGAACTGGACTACGTGAATTCGCGTTACATGCAAATGTGGTTTGAACGCCCCGTACGCATGGGTGGTGGTACGGTCTTTCGAGCCGAAAACGATCTCATCATGTTCCGCGGCTTGAACTACAACCTGCGTTCTGACCAAAACGGCCTGCGATTGCCGGTCGCGGGACGATACCGCATCACCGTTACCGGTTCGGCCTATCAGCCGAGGTCATCCGTAACCATGAGCCTCAAACGTCAAAACGACATCCAGGGCTCCAGTGAGCTCTTTGCCGCCTGGGATGTCGACGAGAAGCTCCGCACGGTTTCAACGATTCAATACCTCCGTCCCGACGACTACTTTTACGTGAGTGCCGACGAACTCGAACCAGCGCCCAATGGAAGGGTAATCTACAACTCGCAGCCCGCGAGCGAATTCAAAGGTGAAGGCGTGCGGGTTCGCAAGGTGCTCGTCGAAGGTCCGTTGGAGTCCACGTGGCCTCCTCAACGTACCCGGGCGTTGTTCCCCGGTGTCGAATGGGAGCCGGGTGCAAACGGTCGTGATTACAAACCGGTGACGACAAAGTCTCATTACGAACATATTCGCGACGCTGTCGCAGCACTCGCACCCAGAGCCTTTCGGCGCCCGGTGACTGAAAAAGAGATCAAAGACCTCACCAATCTCGCTGTCCCGGGTCTGAGGGACCGACGTGGCTTCATCGCCAGCGCTCGGGTTCCGTTACGAGCAATCCTGGTTTCGCCTGAGACCTTGTTCCTGGCGAACGAAACGGGGCCAGGAGAATCAACGCTGACTGATCATGCACTTGCCAGCCGGTTGTCATACTTCCTCTGGCGCAGCCCTCCCGATGAGGAATTACTTGAACTTGCCCGTGATGGAAAACTATCCAAAACAAGAACACTGGACGCCCAGGTTAGCCGCATGCTGTCCGATCCGAAGCGTGACCGTTTCGTGCATGATTTCCTTGGCCAATGGTTGGAACTCGACCGAATCGATGCCACGACCCCGGATGCCTACTTGTATCCTGAATACGACGACGTGTTACGACGGGCGATGTTGGCAGAGACACGCGAGTTCTTCGCGTGCCTGGTTGACGAGAACCTGAGCGTAGCCAACCTCGTCGATTCTGAGTTCACTTTCCTCAACCGACGACTTGCTGAACACTACGGCATCCCGAACGTCGCAGGCGAGGAAATGCGCAAGGTCATGCTACCCACCCGCAGCGTTCGAGGCGGCATCCTGACGCACGCCAGCATTGCCAAGGTGACGGCCAACGGTACCGTCACGACACCTGTCAAACGCGGTCGTTTTATTCTAACGAACCTGTTGGGTCTGCCTCCCAATCCGCCTCCGCCGGGGGTCGGCTCCGTCGAGCCCGACACACGAGGGGCAACAACCATTCGAGAAACGCTCAAGAAACACAAAAGTGTCAAAGACTGTGCCGCTTGTCATCGCCGGATTGATCCTCCCGGTTTTGCGATGGAATGTTTTGATCCCGTCGGTAACTTTCGGACTCGCTACCGCAACAGCAAAGGCGTCGAACGCACCGCCGTCGTCGGTCTGCGATTCCTTCATAAAGATTACAGCCTTGGCCAGCCGGTTGACTGCACCGGACAGACAGAGGACGGTTTCAGGTTCAGTGACATTCGTGATTTCAAACAGCACCTCATGAAGTCGAAGGAGCAGGTGGCGCGCAACCTGGTGTCACAGTTGATCACGTTTGCCACGGGGGCTGAAATCCAGTTCGCTGACCGGGAAGCGGTTGAAAACATCCTCCTGGCCACGCAGGACGACGGCTATCCGCTGCGAAGTCTCATTCACCATGTCGCTACAAACCGGCTTTTCAGGAATCGCTAATGCATCATCCCATCTCACGTCGCACTGCACTCAAGGCTTCGGGAATCGCGATCGCGCTGCCACTGCTCGAATCGATGAATCCTGCCATCGGCCATGAACACATGGCGCCGCCAAAGCGCATGGTTCTGATTTCCAATGCGCTGGGACTGCATTCGCCCTCGTTGTTCCCGAAGAAACCCGGAACCGACTACGCGGACACGGAGTACCTCGAACTACTCAAACAACACCGAAATGACTTTACCTTGTTCTCCGGGATGTCCCATCCGGACCAGAACGGCAGGGAACCTCACGATACCGAGTTGACCTTCCTGACGGCGGCAATCAATCCGGGGCTCGGAGGCTTCAAGAATACGATCTCGGTAGATCAGGTGGCAGCGACGCACCTCGGCCAGGCCACGAGGTTTCCATCCATCACGCTGGGGAGCAACACCCAGGAGAGCCAATCGTTCAACAGCAATGGCGTCATGCTGCCGGCTGACAACAAGCCATCGGCTGTTTTCGCCAAGCTATTCCTGGATGGAAGCGCCCGGGACATGCGTCGCCGCCGTGGGCATTTGGCGGACGGTCGCAGCATCCTCGATGCGGTCGCCGAGCAAACGAAATCACTTAAGAGACAAACAAGTTCACCCGATCGCCGCCAGCTTGACGAATACTTCGCTGCCATACGCACCGCTGAGAAGGAACTGGCGACATCCGAAGCGTGGCTGGATCGCCCCAAGCCGGAAGTGAACGTCAAGGCTCCGCAGGACGTTACGGAACCATCCGAATTGCTCGGCCGCATTCGAGCGCTGATGAACCTGGTTCCGCTGATGCTGCAGACCGATTCAACACGCGTGGTCAGCCTGATGATCCAGGATCACCACGCTGTGCCAAACATCGACGGTGTCCAGGCGGGGCATCACCCCCTGTCTCATCATGGTCAGGATCCCGCCAAGATTGCCCAACTGAAGATCATCGAGTCTGGAATCCTCTCTGCATTCTCGGACTTCCTGACACAGCTTGGACAGCGATCGGCACAGGGCACCCGGCTACTGGATCACACCTCTGTCCTGTTCGGCAGCAACCTTGGCAATGCAAACGCACACGACCCAAGAAATTTACCCATCATCCTTGCAGGAGGTGGCTATCACCACGGTCAGTACGTGGCCTACGACAGGAAGAACAACGTTCCCTTGTGCAACTTGTTCGTCAGCATGCTCAACAACATGGGCGTGGAAACCGATTCATTCGCCACCAGCAGCGGCAAACTAACCTGGTAAATATGGCACGGCTGGTATTTACCGACTTAATCTTTATCGCTCGCTTTCAGGCAGCTGGCTCCCTGCCCAATAGGCATACCATCCCACTTGATTTATTTCACCCGCGTACTCGCAAGCCTCTAGGGCCTGGGCCGGCGGCCCGCGGCGCCCCGGCCGCGTGAACGAACGCGATCAGGAACCGGGACTTCTGTCTCCCAGGTGGTATTACTCTGCCTCCCGTTACGCACATGCATACCATGCGCCTTGCTGTTACGTCGAAAGGTGTTGGCTGCAGCAAGCAGTGACTTTTCGAGGGTTTCACCAGGAACATCCGGGGCGATCACCGTCATCACTTGTCCCTGGAGCCCATAGGTATCAGGCCTGACCACCAGGATGCCTGTCCTTGTCCCGACACCTTTCACGATTTTCAAATCGTTACGATTCGTGGTCGATGAGTAAATAAATTTCCCTGCTAACTCCTCATTCCAGATTACGCCACTGAGTTTTTTATTCAACGCATCGACTTCCCGCTGATCCTGCCCCACAACAACGACAGCAGGGAGGCCATCACAACTGGCCACGTTGATCCCCAGGCGCACATTTTTCATGCGAGGAACCGATGGCAGGGAATCCTCACCAATCGTCTTGCCCCGGTACTGGCTGGCAACCCTGCGCAGATCGGCTGCCATGGCGTTTGAATTCGCATAGACAAAATTAGGACCACGGTCACTGCGTCTCAATTTCTGCTTCCCGTCCGGTGACAATACACAATAGCCGAAATTTCTCAGGGTCCCACCTGCACGGGTCACGAACGTTCGTTTCAGGAACTCGGCTTCTTCCTTGTCTTCATAGGTTGCCGTACGAATGCACACAAAATCACGTGAAACCTTGATCAATTGTTCGCCGGACAGGAAACTCCTGTCCATGTTTTGCTTACCCGGTCACCACATGCCAGGTACACCACTACATTGGGCAGCAGCCGTGATCAGCAAGATCGGCTTTCCTGTCCGCTTCGCCTCGGCCAGGCCGTCTTTCAGCACACCATACCAGGCAATGCCGGACACGACACGCTTGCTACCCGGGACACTACCTCCATACGAGGTACCGGTCGGCGGAGCAAGTTGAGCGCTGAGCGGCGCTGTCACCGTGAAAACCGTGAGTGTGACAGGCAGGACCAATCGTCGAACGTAATTGGTGAACGAATTGATAGCATTTCTCCCTACATGAGAATCCACAGATATCCCCTGGACCTACTACAAATAAATGCTCCTGGCTTAAGATTAAACCCATCCCCTGATGCAATGTTTCGCCAGACGTCCTGTCTATTCAATAAAACTATAGTTTTATCCTGCCCACTGAGCAACCTTGCCTGCTCCTTACCTGGCTGCCTTGAGACGTTCACGCAGTGTGTCAGGCAATCGACGGTCATTCGTGTAGATGATCCGCACGTTTTTATCATTCTTCAACCTCGGTCCAGGCGTGCTGCGACCCTGCTCGATCTGCCTTTTCAATAAGGCGATCATTCTCAAAACACGGTCCGGATAGCTGGCCGCCAGGTTCGTGTCCTCATGCGGATCGCTACCAAGGTAAAACAGTTGCACGAACGGGGCCTCGAGCAGATCAGCCTCGGCGAGGTTCCCATTAAAACTATCCAACGCCTTGCGCCAGGCATCATCAGATGCAGGTTCATTACCCTGTGAGTTGTCCGAATTGATCTTGGAACCACTACCGGGACAAATACAAAGCTTCCACTGTCCATCACGGACCGCAAAAGCAGTCACTGATTGCAGCACCAGGTTTTTCCGCTGTCCCTTTGCCGTCGGTTTCCTGAGCAGGTTGGCGAAACTGATCGAGTCCGGACCTTCATCAGCAGCCAGTTCGGCACCCGCCACGTCCGCAAACGTTGCCATGAAATCATTCAGGCCAACCAGGGCCGAACAACTTCCACCGCTCGTGATTACCCCGGGCCAATGAGCAATCAACGGTACTCGCAGGCCGCCCTCGTAGATAGAGAACTTGTAACCGCGATGAAGGCCACTCGGATAATGTCCCCTGGCTTCCAGTTGCTTGATCTGGCCAGGCGTCGCCTTGAGGATATTGCCCGCGTAAGGAGCGGGCCCATGATCCGAGGAGAATAACACCAGCGTATTTTGATCGAATCCCTTTGCTTTCAAGGCATTCCTTACCCGCTCGATGGAATGATCGACTTCCATGACGAAATCCCCATACACGCCCAGCTTGCTTTTCCCGCGCCACTTGACGCCGGGACTTGTTGGCGTGTGAGGGGCAGTGAGTGCCAGGAAGAGAAAGAAAGGTTTGTCCTTCTGCTGCCTGGCAATAAAAGACTCTGCCTCGCTATAAAAAGTCTCCAGAACTTCATGATCCTGGAAATCTTTTTCTGCTGGTCCCACACGATTAAAGGCGCTCCAGCCTTTCTGAGCCGTGATCTCTCCCTGCCATGTATTGTTGCGAGCGTAGGCATAGGGAAACATGTCGAGGGAACCGGGCAAGATGAAACTGTAATCAAAACCAAACTGCACGGGCCCGTAAATCAACGGTTTCTTGAAATCGACGTTGGTCAGTCCCTGGGTCTTGCCATCCCTGGTCACCATCGTCGTCCCCAGGTGCCATTTACCTACGTAACCGGTTCGGTACCCGGATCGCCGCAACATTTTTCCAAGTGTTGCCTTCTCCGTGTTAGGTCGAGGGCCACAAAATCCCCAGGGGCCATGATTCACGGTAGCACCAAAACGCCAGTTGTAACGCCCGGTCATGATGGCACGCCGCGTCGGACCACAGACCGAGGCATTCGGATGCGCATCGGTAAAACGCAGTCCCCCGGCAGCCAGGGCATCAATATTAGGAGTTTCGATCAGGCACCGTTTGCCACCGTAACAACCGACGTCACCGATTCCCAGGTCGTCAGCCAGGATGAAGACAATATTCGGCTTCGCAGCCTCAGCAGAAGTTACAAAAGAGCCCTGGAGTGCTATCTGCAGGACGAGAGTCGCCAGCAACATCACCTTCCACCTACCTGCTGGCCTCCTGGGCATCGTTGTCACGATCACGCCTGGTCCTTTCCTGATTATTCGCATCCCTCTTAACCGACGACCTCGGTAATATCGCTGGTGCTGTCACTGAATCGCTCCGTCGGGCCAGCAAGCTGGTTTGCAAAGGTCAGGAACAGGTTAGAGAGGGGAACGTTATCCTCGTAGTGAAGGTGCGAGCCATGTTTAAAGCCCATGTTTTTTCCGCCACTGAGAATAATCGGGTAGTTGATTGCCTTATGCGTCTTGCTGGTCGCGCATCCGTAAAAACAGAGGGTGCTATCAAGCACGGTGCCATTCCCTTCCTGGATGGAATCCAGTTTCTTGATGAAATTCGCGTACATCTCATTCAGGAACGTAATGTACTGGGCAACCTTAGCGTAGTTCTTCTTCTCATGAGAAAGGTTGTGGGACGAATTTGAAATCCCGATCGCGGAAGGAAATCCATCTGTCGGACCAGCTTCTTCACAAGCGGTCTGGAAGGTAGCAACTCGCGTCGTATCGGTTTGAAATGCCAGGGCCAGGAGATCATACATGACCGTCAGGTACTCGCGTGGCGTGGCCGGATTCGCAGCAAGCTCCAGGCGACTGGCATCCACCTTCGGCTTCGGAGTAGCTTGCCATTGCTTGGAACGCTCGGTCATCCGTTCTACCTCGCGCACGGATGCCAGGTACTCACTCATTTTCCGGCGATCATTTGCGCCCAGGCGACGATTTAAATCCTTCGCTTCACCGAGCACCTCGTCAATGATACTGCCACGACTCGCCAAGGCATTCTTTTCCGAATCGGTCACCGAGCCGAACATGCGTCGGAAGATTTCGGCAGGCTTATTCTGTGCAGGAATCGGACGACCACTACGATCAAAAGAAAGAGTGGATGAACGGTAAGGACGATTAATACCACCCAGGCTCGACATCACCAGGGATTGGAAACGGGTCTCCTGGCCGAGAGATCGCGCCAGGTACTGGTCAATGGAAACAGATTGCTTATCGTACGTCTTGAGAATATTAGCTCCCGTGAGAAAATAATCTGCGCCTTTATGAGCAGACGTGCTGCGCATCGCGGGATGGGAGAGCCCCGACAGGTAGGTGATTTTATCTCGCAGCGGCATGAAGCTCTCATGCATCACAGGTGCCCGGTAATCCTGGCCCGTACCGACAGGAAACCAGCCGTGGGTCATTCGGTCCCCAGCATCGTCTTTCGGCATCGGGACACCATAGGCAAAGTAGCCTCCGAAGAAACGCTGTTTCGGGGCATCTTTTTGCTCCACCGCCATGCATTCTAACCACGGCAGTGAAAGGCACACGCCCGCAGACTTCAGTACGGTTCGACGGTTCAAGTGCCAGGACTTTTTACTCATGATATTTTCTGGTTACTTCGTTAGGAAAGGTTCGGATAGTACGATTTTTTCGATCAAGGCCTGGAAGCCATCTTTCTCTTCCTGGAGACTCTGGCAAATCGATTCCACGGCAGAACGATCAGAAAGTTCCAGGTACCGTCCCAGGCTGTAGGCCATGACCTTGCGAACCACGGCTTTTCGAAACTGGGATTTCCTGGAAGTCAGTATATACCGTTTCAGGTCTTCCAGGTGCCTGATCTCGGTCCCGTTTCTAAGACGGGTCACAGGATCGACGTTGACCTGCTGATGAGGCTCGAGAACAAGCGGATCCCTGGTCCCCTCACGCCACTGCCCCAGGGCATTGTAGTTTTCAAAAGCGACGCCCCAGGGATCAATCTTACTGTGGCAATCACGACAACTCTCTACCTGCGCATGTTCCACGAGACGCTCTTTCAAGGACAGGCTGGCAAGATCTCGGCCTTCCGGTTCAGGAAGATCCGGCACGTTCGCCGGCGGGGACGGAGGCGGATCATCCAACATCCGCTCCAGGACCCAGACTCCCCGCTTGATCGGATGAGTTTCTGAGCCCGTGGAGTTACCAAATAGCATGCTCGCCTGGGTCATCAGCCCGCCACGATGAACTTCCTTGTTAATCGACTGCGCGACGAACCCTCCTCCACTGATGTCCGCAATACGATAGTGTCGAGCCAGTCCCGGGTTCAGGATGGCAAAGTCAGAATCAATAAAATTCGCGATATCCAGGTTCGCCTTCATCACATGATGCACAAACTGGATCGTTTCCTCTTCGAAAAGATCCTTGGTCTTTTCCTCGAAACGGAAATACTCGGGGTTCACAGCAAGACGACGTATGCCGGCCAGGTCGAGCCATTGGGCAGCAAAATTCCGCGAGAAACCGACTGATTTCGGATCCACTAACATCCGCCGGACCTGGCCGAGCAAGACCCCGGGTTCGTGGAGTTGTTCCTTCGAAGCGAGATCAAAAAGAACTGCATCAGGCATCGAACTCCAGAGAAAATAGGAGAGCCGTGAAGCCAACTCGTAGTCGTTCAAGCGACGTTTCTTGATCGTTACGCCGTCAGCAACAACTTCTTGACTTGGTTCAGAGAGCAACAGGAAGTTCGGGGAGCAAAGTACGGCTGCCAGTGTCGAGATCACGGTCGCCTCAAACGACGGTTCCTGGTCTCGCAACTTCTGGAAAAGCGCTACCTTACGCTCTACCTCACCAGGAGAAACCGGGCGACGATAAGCTCGCATCATGAAGCGAGTCAGGATCTCGCGGACATAAGCAACCTCGTTATCGCGATTCTTTGAATCGAACAGGATCGCTTGACGCTGTGGAGACGGCCAACTTTCATAGTGATTACACTTGATCTCGACCCAGTCAATTTTCAGCTTGGGAAGCTCCTCGTAGGTAAGCTTGCTGGTGCCTCTGCGAAAATCGTTGAATATCCTGAAATAGGATGGACGGCTCGGCTTGTTCGACTGGAAGGGAAAGTTGTCTCCCTGGACCACGAACTCGTAGGTCCTTGGTTCGACAGATCGAATTTCAATATTCGCTGCCTCTTTTTGATCAGAAACATTATTGCCACGGAAAGAACCCAGTTCAAATGACAGCCTGGGATAGGTCTCTCCTTTTCCAGGAATAGCGCTAACCCGAATCCTGACCAGCACGGGAACATCGTACGGAACTTCGTACATCTCAACGCGAAACTCCGGCTGGAACCCGCTTCGTCCAGCCCCCAGTGACCCTCCACGTCGGCGATCGGGAACAAAAACATCCCCGATCTTATCGGTCGGGCGATTTCCCGCGAGCAAGATGCTCTCACCCGCAAGTTCACCATGATCAAGCCGAAAAAGTGGCGCCTTGGCTTTCTTTCCCGGGCGATAAAATGCTTCACCCTTGATGTCATAGCCAACTCCCGGCTTCTTTGGCGGTCTCTTTGCACCCGGTTTATTCGTGGCTGATTTTGCCTGGAAACCCATTTCCGGCTCAACTCGTACGAAATAGGGCGCGGGCTGCTCTGCCGGAACAAGGATAATCTTCTCCAGTGCCGAGCGAGCAATGCGTTCGAAGTACTCAATATGAAGTGCCGAGGTCGCCAGCACACTACTGTTATTCTTGAAGCCTTCCTGGGCAGATCCCTCTGGAGGAAGATCGACGGCATAGAGCAGATCAAGATCGAGAAGATCCCGTAGCGTGTTGTTGTATTCATAGGCCGTCAGACGACGAAGGACATTCTGTCCGCCGGTGGAACGCCTGGCTTCCATCGCCTGTCGGATCGACGAGGTGAGGGCTGCCACCACGACTTGACGCTCGGCAGGCGTTGGTTGCCGCTTTGCCTTCTGGGGTGGCATCTCACTGACATTGAGCAGGTCGAGCACCTCCTGCCACATGTCCGTGTCGCTACCGCGGATCATGTCAGGATCGAGCGTGTCCAGGCGCAGCTTGGCCTTCTGTACGTCCGGCCCATGGCAACTGACACAATACCTGGTAAGGAAAGGAAGCACTTGGGTTTCGTAGCTGTCCCCCCTGGCGATGTCGGCAATCAGCAGAAGCGCTACGGACAAAACCAGGCCGGGCAGTTTAAACATCACGAACGATACCTTTACCGGACCAATAGTTTAGACTTCATCCAACGTTTGGCTGCTACCGCCAAAGCTCTTAGCCTTGACTCCCAGTCGATGCAGCATCGTCAGGTAAAGGTTCGACAGCGGCAGATCCTGGTGCGTGATTTTCTGCGCCCAGGGTTCCTTTCTACCCAACCAGGGACCACCCTGGTAATTGTTCCCGACCTTGTTCAGGAACTGGCCATGCTTGAAGCCCATGTTCTTGCCACCGGTGAGGATGATCGGATAATTTCGCGAGAGGTGAAAGGCGCTGGACGCAGAGCCGAACAGGAGCAAGGTATTATCCAGCATGGTTCCGTCTCCAGCCGGTTCCGGGGTCTCCTTCAGCTTCCTGACAAAGCGACCATATTCTTCATTCAGGAATCGGCAATAGATGCCAAATCGCTTCCAGCCATCAGGTTCTTTCGTTTCATGAGATAAACTGTGAGCCAGGGTAAAGCCCACCGCTTTCGCCAGGTGATCACTGATCCCGACTCCGTTTTCACGACCGATCTGGTAGGTTGCCACCCGCGTGGAATCGGTGCGAAATGCCAGGTAAATCAACTCGTACATCGTACGCACGTAGTTTCGTGGATCCTTCGGAGTGATCTCGAGATTGAGATGATCCACGTTAACCGTGGGAAGCGGCGTATTGATCCAGCGTTTTGCCTTCTCGACCTTGATCTCGGTTTCACGAACCGATTCCAGGTATTCATCCAACCGTTGCTGGTCATCCGAAGAGAGTTTCCTCTTCAAGGCGCGTGCGTCTACCAGCAGATCGTCCAGGGCACTCTTGCTGAGTGCCAGTCGCCTGGCCGCATTCTCATCGCTTTTCACGAACAGCATGTCAAAGATTCGCTTGGGGCGATTCTCCGCCGGGATGGCACGACCATTTTGATTGAAAGAAAGCGTATGGGCGCCGCGAACCGTACCCGTACCACCATCGGTCGACATGACCAGTGATGAGAATCGTGTCTGACTGCCTACATGCTTCGCATATTCCTGGTCCAGCGAAATCGTATTCTTGTAATGACTGTCACCGGTCCCGGTTGATGCTCCCGTCAGGAATTGATCGGCATTGTTGTGCCCATGAACAATTCGGCCATGCGGATGCGAGAACCCTGACAGTACCGTTAACTCATCACGCAGGGACGCCAGGGGTTCGAAACATTTCGTGAACTCGAACTCTTTACCATTACCGTGCGGGAACCAGAGCCACTCCTTGTAGGCGGGATCTTCTGGCAACGGCATGGGAACGCCATCCGGGAAATAAAAACATGCCAGTCGCCTGGGATTGGCAGGCTTGGCCGCAGCTTGCACGGGCTCCGTAACAGAACCTAGCAACGGCAAAGCAAGTGCCACACCGCTGCCTCGCAGGAATCGACGACGATCAAGTGAATCAAGCTTAAGAGTCATGACAACCTATTTGTTCTCTGGGCGTTAAACTTATCCTGGTTCCTGTTCCATTCTACTTCGATTGAAACAGATCACTGGCAACAATCAATTTCACCATGGTAGCAAGTCCATCTTCTTGTTTACGTAGTTCAGCTGCAATACGGTTTACACTGGCATAATCCCCAAATGTCAGGGGTCTGCCAAGAGCGTACGTTGCCATCTTGTGCACCATGGCCCTGGCAAACTGGTCCTGTCGATTTTCCAGCAGGAACCGTTTCAGTCCCGTCATACCATCCAGCTTCTGGTTGTTAAACAAGAGGCTCGTCGCATCAACTGGTTTTCCCTTGACCTGGTTCCTCCAGCGACCCATCGCATCGTAATTCTCAAAAGCAATACCCCAGGGATCGATCTTGGCGTGGCAGGATTTGCAGGCCGCGTGGTTACGATGATCCTCGATACGCTCCTTGAGCGTGAGCTTGGCGATTTCCGGATCCGCCAGGTCAATTTCCGGAACGGCCGGAGGCGGGGGCGGGGGTGGATCGTTCAGGAGACTTTCCAGCAACCAGATTCCCCGCTTGAGGGGATGAGAGTCGGCGCCAGCCGAGTTCATGGCCAGTAAACCAGCCTGGGTCAGCAAGCCTCCACGATCCATTTTTTCATCGAGTTTCACACGACGGAAATGATTCCCAAGCACTCCGTCGATCCCGTAATGGCGTGCGAGTCGCTCGTTCACCATGGTGTAATCGGCATCGATAAAGCTCAAGACGCTCTCGTTCTCCTGCAGGACTTCCTGGAAAAACGCAATCGGTTCCCGTTGCATCGCTTCTTTCAGCCCGGGATCGAACTGGGGATGGATCTTCCGGTCAGCGCTGAGGAAATCCAGCAATTGCATGTCCAGCCATTGCCGCACGAAATGTTTTGAAAAACGTCGTGAGCGATCATCCGCCAACATGCGTGTCACCTGGCCAGCCAGGACACCTGGTTTACCTAACTCACCGCTGCCAGCAAGTTCCAACAGTTTATCATCGGGTGTACTGCACCACAGGAACATCGACAGGCGTGTCGCCAGTTCATGGTGTGATAGTCGCAACGTCTTCGCTGCTTGCGCTGCCTCGTCCGTATCGCTTGTTCGTACCAGGTAGAGCAGGTTCGGCGACGAAAGGACTGCTGCCAGTACCTCGACGACTGCTTCTTCAAGATTCTCACACTCGGGGCGAATCGCCTTGTAAAGTTTAAATTTCTGATCCACCTCGGCCTGGGTTACGTTACGTCGCCAGGCACGTCTCATGAAACGCTCGAGAACTTCACGGGCGTAGATATCTTCGTTGTCCCGATTCTTACTATCGATAAAAATTCGAGAATGGGATTCCGGGGGCCATTTCTCAAAAACGGGCGTACTGACCTCGACCCAGTCGAGTCGAATATCACCCTGCGAGACTGAACTGTTCATCAGTCGGATGTATTCCGAAGGGCTGGGCATCGCCCCCATTTTCGTGATATTCCGAACCGAGTTACGGGGATAGATATCGCCGAGTGCAATCTCCCACTGGTAAATCCCAGGAGCCTCGGGACTCCCCTTGACCAGTGTATCTGCGGTGCTCACTCGCATCCGTGCACGACCCTCGTTACTTGCTTGCCAGCCGAATTCCAACTGCAGGCTGGGGGCTTCCGTGGTTGCCTGGGAAGCACGGACGCGAATTCGCATCGTTCCCTCGTTCGGGACCCGATCACCCAGTTCGATCACCAGGCCCTTACCCCTGGGCAAGATCGCAACATGATCGCCCGGAGGAGGCATTTTGGACGGTGCATCGGTCGGTGCAAACGCATACCTGCCACCATAGTAGGCCCAGTCGGCTCGCGCAGTTCGACCGGTCGACAGCTCCTGGTAATACGTGTTGTTGTGAGGCTTCTTGAAGCTGGCCGTCAGTTGCTCCACTTCCCTTTTTTGCCTGGCCGGATCGTCCTTGAACTTCTCCTTGAGTTTCTTGACCTGTTCAAGCTGCTTGGGCCATTCCCGGGTAATCGCATCTTTCATGCTCACACCCCAGTACAGAACGGGAGGCCGCGGGCCACGAACGGTCGCTCGCAGCAGCGCCTTGCGAGCCAGGCGGCGATACATCTCGAACTGGACGACGGTCATGTGCAGTATTTCAGAACTATTCTGAAAACCATCGTCGGAACTCGCTTCCGGGGGCAAGTCCCTGGCAAAGTCGTAGGGCAACCCGAGCAAATCCTGCAGGGCGTAATTGTATTCGTAACGCGTCATGCGACGAAACGAAGAATGGCCTCGTTGCCGTCGACGCACCTCCGAAGCAGTCTGGATCTCCGAGGAAAGCCACTCGATGATCTTGCTGCGGTCAGCATCGGCCAGCTTGACGTTTGCATCTTCCGGAGGCATCTCCCCATTGCTGATGGCATTAAAGGCTTCCAGCCACCAATCGACATCCTTACCATGAAGTAGATCTGGATCGAGTGTGTCGATGCGAAACTCACCTTCCTGCTTCTTCGCACCATGGCATCCGAGGCAGCTTTTTTTCAAGATCGGCTCGATCTCGGCGCGGAACTGTGCCAGCTTCGGCTGGGGTGCTGCGCTGTCGGTTGCAGCCGACACCTTTGATTTACCAGCAGGAGACTCGACCTGTGCCAGGGCGAAGGTTGCTGCCAGCCCACTGACCAGAAGCAGCACAGGTAATTGGAGTTTCATCTTCTCCATGAATCAATCAGCTTTCTCCGACAGTTCGGTCACGGATCAACCAGGGCTGCGAGGGATCCGGTAACTAGGCCAGGACTTCCGACATCTCCCCGGTACTGTCCGCGAACGAATCGGCTTGCACACCCATTCGTTTTTGCACGGTAACAAACAGGTTAGACAGCGGCACGTCCTTGTCGAACGTGAGGTATTGCCCATGCTTGTATCCCATGCTCTTGCCACCAGCAAGAATCAGCGGATAGTTCGTATTGTTGTGAGTCTTGCTGTTACTACTGCCATAAAACAGGCACGTGTTATCCAGTACCGAGCCATTCCCCTCTTTCATCTCGCTAAGCCGCTTCATCAGGTAGGCCAGGCAGGATGCCTGGTAACGATCCCACTTGCCCTTGTTTTCTGCACCTGCACCCTTGCCAGCACCATGGGCTAAACCGTGAGCATCTTTTTTGAATCCCAACAACGAAGGAAACTTGTTGGCAATCGAGATCGCCCCATGCATGCTTGCCAGCTGGTACGTTACGAACCGGGTAGAATCCGTCTGGAAGGCCAGCGCGATCAAATCAAGCATGGTGTGAATCAGCTTGTCCGGAGTTTCGTTATCAGCATCCAGGCTGAGCCCTTCAGCATTCGCCTTCGGTCGCGGCACTTTCAGCCAGCGAGCGGAACGTTCCACGTCCTGTTCAATTTCACGAACGGAAGTCAGGTACTGATCCAGCTTGCCCTGGTCTGCCTTACCCAGCTTGCGTTGCAGGGTCTTGGCCTCATCGAGAAGCAGGTCGAGATGGCTGCCCGTGCGTGTAAGACCTTTTCGCTGGGCGTCGATGGAGTCTCCATTGAGCCCGAACAATCGTTCAAAAACAATGGCCGGACGGTTAAACGATGGGATGGGCTGGCCAGTCGAGGAGTAGGAAAGCGTGTTGGCTCGCGTGGGCATACCTGTCCCGCCATCCGACGAGAGCGTCAAGCTGGCAAAGCGGGTAAATCTACCCAGCCTATGGGTGCGGGCCATGAACTGGTCGAGGGAAATGGAATTCTTTAAGCCGGTGGTGGCAAGGCTGAGCTCTTCACCTGTCAGGAAGGTGTCTCCACTGTCATGTCCACCAATGCGGCGAACCTTGGGATGCGAAAGTCCTCCCAGGACTGTGACCTGGTCACGAAAGGGTTCCAACACCTCAAGCGATTTATTGAAAGTGAAATCTGTGCCGTTACCCTTGGGAAACCAGTTCCATTGACCGTATTGCCCTTCCTGCTTGGGCAGGCTGACACCGTAGGGAAAATAGATGGAACAGAAGCGACGCGGAGGCGCTTTTTCCTGGGACCCCGCAAAGGACTCCATCCAGGGCAAGGCCAGGGAGATCCCAGCTGCCTTGAGCATGGTCCGGCGTTTCATCGGTAGTGATTTTTGATTCATGACGGCATCCTTATCACTATTCATCAAAGATCTATTCTTGTGGTCATTATCGCGACAAAAACAGCTCGCTCATGACAATATTTTTCATCAAATCGGAGAGACAATAATCGTCCTTAGCAAATTGTACACTTAATTCCTTGACCAGGGGATCATCCGCCAGTTCCAGGGATCGTCCCAGGGCATAAATCAGCATTTTTGAGACTAATGCCTTAGCAAATTGGTCCCGTCGCACATCGAGCAAAACTTTTTTCAAGTCAGCTAAACCCGAAACCTGGTGGTTGCCCGGTAGCACCGTTTCCGTGGAAACAGGCTTTTTCAACCTCGCGGTCTTTTCCCTTAGCAACCCGATCGCATCATATCCCTCGAGAGCAATTCCCCACGGATCGATGCTGCGATGACAATCGGCACAGGCTTCTTTCTCTCGATGCTGCACGAGTTGTTCACGGATCGAGAGCTTTTCGAAATTAGGTACGCTTGCTGCCAGGTCAGGAACATCGGGTGGCGGGGGATTGGGAGGATCATGCAGGAGATGTTCCCGGATCCAGACGGCACGTTTGATCGGATGAGAATCCGCACCATCCGATCCAGCAAGATGCGTAGAAGCATGCCCTAGGAGACCACCAGGACGCTGCGTTCCCTTCAGCGACACGCGCTCGAATCGCTGTGACCTTGGACCACTTAATCCATAATGTTTCGCGAGGGCTGCGTTCAGCATCGTGAAATCAGCATCGATAAACTGAAGCGCCGAAGCGTTGCCCTGCAGGATCTCCTTGAAGAAGGCCAGCGTCTCGCCAACCATGGCAGGCTTTAACGCGTTATCAAAGTTCTTGTAGTACTGGGGATTAATAGCGACTCGATCGACACCCTCAAGGTCCAGCCACTGCATGCAGAACTGCTCGGCGAACCGATCAGATTTTTCATCTTTAAACATCCGGTCAAATTGTTTCTGCAATACAGAAGGGTCCCGCAAACGGCCCGCATCCGCCAGGGCCGAAAGTTCCTCATCAGGCATGGAACTCCAAAGGAAATATGAAAGTCGCGTCGCCAATTCATGATCTGAAAGGGGACGTGGCTTGCCGGCCACATGAGGCTCGCTCCGAAAAATGAAATTCGCAGAGGCCAGGGCTGCCGCCAGTGTTTCCTTGAGAGCGAAAATCCCGGAACCGTCCTGCTCCTGGATCGTCATAAAATGGGAAG
>MPLU02036352.1_pt1 | contig 24304 bp, 22 predicted proteins | sample 1617381 | NCBI WGS metagenome assembly MPLU02 (sample SAMN05944801, study PRJNA350692) | marine metagenome | biome: marine; feature: ODZ; material: water; isolation source: 90 m water sample filtered on 0.2 um supor filter | place: Pacific Ocean | collected 2012-04-08 | depth 90m m
AACCTCACCATCCGGACGAAGAAACAATGGGGTCCCTGCTTTAAGCGGCCGCCAATCTCCCCCCTGAAGCTGTGGATGGACAATTGCAGCAGGCCGACCGGAAGCATCACGAGGCAGGTCCAGACTTCCCAGATGACGATGCACTATGAGGTGATCTGGGTAGCTCAGCAATCCAGATAAGACCTTGCCCAGTGATTCAAGGCAAGCCTCCAAAGCGAGACGAGTCTGCTCAACAATGCAGGCCTGAAGCAGTGACTGAGGGACAGGACCGATTTCAATCACCAAGCCACAAGGCCAACCCTCCACCAAAAACCCCTGCTGGTCTTGATCCCCCTCATGCAGATAGATAGGCAGACCCAGCCGAGCTTGGATCAATGCCGCCAATGCCAAATCGGCCGATCGACGGCCATAAACCACCAAACAGTTGCCCATTGCCGCTGTAGTGCTATGGAGGTCTATGGCGATCTGGCAGGGTTTATCTCCCTGCGGGCCATAAAGTCTCAACAGCTCCTTAGCACGATCAACCTCTCGATCTGAAGAACTGCTAGAGCTGAGTAAGTCGAGCCGAAAACTGCGGTTCAGATCCCGATCCAAATAGCGTCGACCCAGCTCAAGAGCCGCAGGATTTCCAATCACTTGCACAAGCTGAACAGCATGGGTGTTGATCAGCTCAGGCGTCTCAGACCACTGTTCAAAGAGCCAGGGAGCGTTGACTTCATTGCCATGAGTGCCCGCCACCAAAAGCACCTGAAAGCGAGACATCAAAAATCCATGGCAAGCCTCAGCCTGGCTAAAAATGGCTACAAAGGAAACCACCATGTCGATCCCCCCCGCTGTTGTTGCTGCTGCCCGATTGGGCTGGCACTGGCAATGGAATCAACTAATGGGCGGCCTAGCTCCTGCAGATGCGAAGGGAAACTACCGGCGCCCCCCTAGTCAGCATCAGCAGGCAACATTGCCCGCAGAGCAAGAGCTGATCAACAGATCAGCAGACCAATATCCCCGCCTAATCATTGGCCGCAGCTGCCCCTGGGCACATCGCACTTGGCTGGTGCATGAGCTTCGCAACCTGCAAAGCAGCCTCTCCCTGCTCCTAGCCCAAGCAGACCACAAGGCAGGACGCTGGCAGCTAGATCCAGACTGGTTGGGCTGCAAGTCTCTGCTTGCCTTATATCAACGCTGTGGTGCCCCACCAAGCCATCGTGCAACCGTTCCAGCCCTAGTCGATCCAGGCACCACAACAGAACAATCACCACGCCTACTTGGCAACGAAAGTGCTCAGCTCGTGGAAGTTCTCAACCTATGGCCCGCAGCCAAAGATGCTCTTGATCTAGCCCCATCAGACCTTCAAGGTGAAATCAATAGTTGGCAGGAGCTTCTACAAACAGCTGTTAACGATGGTGTGTATCGATGTGGTTTCGCACGCACCCAAACGGCTTACGACAAGGCCTGCAACGAACTATTCGACGCCCTCACACAAGTAGAGAGCAGCCTCTCGAAGAAAGGTCCATGGCTGTGTGGAGAGAAACTTACCTTGGCTGATGTAAGGCTGTTCCCAACCTTGATCCGCTGGGAGATGGTCTACGCACCACTCTTTGGCTGCAGTCAACAGCCCCTCTGGGCCTTTCCTCATCTCTGGCGTTGGCGCCAAAGACTTTTCGCCATGCCTGGTATAGATAAAACCTGTGATTCAAGGGCTTGGCGCCAGGATTACTTTGGTGCACTCTTTCCACTTAATCCCAGCAATATCGTTCCATCGGGTCCTGATCTAGCCAAACTAGTAAATGCCTCGGCCCCTGATCAGCAATGACCGGTAATGCACAATCTTTCAACCCAGGCACTAACACAATGAAAGAAAACGAATTTGAAGGGGTTTACGGCCGTTACAGCATCACCCGCAATGACGAACTAGAAGTGCAGCGATATCGACTCGCTTTACTGCTTTGTGGAGTGACCTTCTCAGCGGGACTTGGACAATGGCTAGTTCTTGGACCCACTTGGGCCTGGGTATGGCTGCTGCCGATGGCAATCGGCCTGGGCCTAGCACTGCAATGGATTCATATCTACCTTCGCCCACTCCATCAGGCACTGCAATTGTTATGGGCTCTGGGATGCCTAGGTGCGGTACTGATTGCACTCCGTGTAGGCACTGACACGATGCTCTCAACGATCAACGCAGAGCCAGCTTGGACATGGGCGATCGGTCCCCTGTTCGCAGCATTAACAGGGGTGGGATTCAAAGAATTCTTCTGCTTCGGTCGACCGGAAGCAATTGGTCTCACACTGCTAATTCCAACAGCCCTATTGGGTCATCTCAGCGGATTAATGGGTGGAGAAGTAGTGATGGCCTTACTTACCTCTGCTGCTTTGCTACTGCTGGTGTTAGCCCTGCGAAAGTTCGGCATGGACGCTGCAGCTGACGTCGGTGACAAGAGTGTGTTTGATTACCTAAGCAATCAGCAAGCTAGCGAAGCTCTGTGAGTCTGATCAGCCTGATAGAGGCATCAAAAGACTTCGGCATCAACACATTATTTGCCGAACTCACTCTGCACATCAACGAAGGGGAACGCCTAGGACTGATAGGTCCAAATGGTGCTGGAAAATCGACACTACTCAAGGTGCTCGCCGGAGTTGAGCCACTAGGGGAAGGGGTGAGGAGATGCTCGCCGCGCTTGCGGGTGGAACTAGTTGGACAGGAAAGTACCGTGGAACCTGGCCATACGGTGCTGCAAGAAGTACTTGCTAAATGCGGCGAGAAGAGGGAGCTGCTACTTCGCTTCAACGAACTCAGCAATTCTGTAGCCCACGAGCCGAACAATGCAACGCTTTTAGCTGAGTTAGGACAACTCAGCCAACGCATGGATGATGCCCAGGCATGGGGCCTGGAACAGCAGTGCCAAGAAGTCCTTCAACGTCTCGGCATTACCGATCTACAGCGACCGGTCGAAGAACTCTCTGGCGGATATCGCAAGCGCGTAGGCCTAGCCTCCGCATTGGTAGCAATGCCCGACGTACTGCTACTTGATGAGCCCACCAACCATCTCGATGCAGCGGCAGTGGAGTGGCTACAAAGTTGGCTCGAACGCTATCCAGGAGCTCTAGTGCTTGTTACCCACGATCGCTACGTGCTCGATCGGGTGACTAATCGAATGGTGGAAGTCGATCGAGGCAAAACCCGTACCTATCTCGGCAATTACAGTACTTTTCTGCAGCAAAAAGCTGAACAAGAAGCCTCGGAAGCCTCAACGGCCGCCAAGTTCAAAGGCGTTTTAAGAAGAGAGTTGGCCTGGTTGAGACAAGGCCCCAAAGCCCGCAGTACCAAACAGAAGGCTCGCCTACAGCGAATTGAGGCAATGCGAACAGAACCCTTACCGTCGCCTAAGGGTTCTTTGGAGATCGCCAACGTAAGTAGGCGGATAGGCAAGCTAGCGATCGAAGTAGAAGCCCTGCAAATCACAGCCAATGACACGCCAGACAGCCCCTTGCTTCTCGATGATTTCACCTACAGCTTTACTCCAGAAGACCGCGTTGGAATCATTGGAGCCAATGGCACTGGCAAATCAACTCTGCTTGATTTAATCGCCGGTCGACGGCAACCCACCAGCGGCAAATTACGGCTAGGCGAAACAGTGCACCTCGGCTACCTCGATCAGCACACTGAGGACATTGCCAGAGGCAAAGGCCTAGAGCGCAAGGTGATTGACTTTGTTGAGGAAGCTGCCTCGCAAATAAATCTAGGCAGAGAACAAATAACAGCCTCTCAGCTGCTAGAGCGCTTCCTTTTTCCCCCAGCTCAGCAGCACAGCCCCCTTGGAAAGCTCTCTGGAGGAGAACGCCGCAGGCTCACCCTCTGCCGAATGCTGATCCAGGCTCCAAACGTGCTTCTGCTCGATGAGCCAACCAACGACCTAGACGTGCAGACACTGAGCGTGCTCGAAGACTTCCTTGAAGACTTCCGTGGCTGCGTTGTCGTGGTCTCTCATGACCGCTACTTTCTCGATCGCACCGTAGATCGCCTCTTCAACTTTGAGAATGGTCGCTTAAAGCGTTTTGAAGGCAATTACAGCGCCTTCCTTGAACAACAACAGCGGCAGGAGCGACAGGTCAGCGAAACAAACGAATCCGTGCCAATTAGCCCCTCTCGGGAACCTGGCTCATCTAGGCAAACTTCATCATCCTCTACAGAATCAAAACGAGCTGCATCCCAAGCCGCAGCACTCAATAAACCGCGCCGAAGAAGCTTCAAAGAATCACGTGAGCTGGAAGCCCTGGACAAACAACTACCGCTATTTGAAACGCAGCGCTCAGAACTTGAAGCATCTCTATCTCAAGGCGGTGAAGATTCAACTGTTCTTAGTAAGCAATTAGCCGAATTGATCGAAACACTGCATAAGGCAGAAGAACGCTGGCTCGAGCTCAGCGAACTGGCTCCTTAAAACTGCCATGTCTTTACTGGGGATGAGGCCGTTCTCCACCAGCAACTGTCCGAGCTAACAACACCGAAACAACCGTACCCCCATGACGCTTAGAACGTTTTGCCTGCCTTGAATCTGTGGGAATAGTTTCTGAAGTTCTGATCCAGGGGGCCGTTTTTACCAGTGCGCCCTCAACCTCACCACTGGCTGTGCTCAAGTGCATCGCAGGTTTCGATAATGAATCCGAAGCGCTGACTGACAAGGCAAGAGGGAACACATTGCTTCCACTCCAAAGCACCTGCAAAGCTCAGTTCAACATGCCATTGACGCTACTCAGAGAGATGGCAAAACGTTTCTGGGCCGTTGATCCAAAACATCCGCCCCTTGTCATCAACAAAATAGCGCTCGTGCCGGTCTCTGATCCGCACCATGCCATCAGCCTCATTCTCCCGAAACAGCTGCTAGCCACTTAACAACCGTCTTAGCAATCGTGTTGTAACGGAAACCAAATTGGGGGCACCTTATGGCGCAACCGATCAATGTGCTTATCGTATGGCAGTCGACAGAGGCCGGCGCAGGCCAAGACTTCATGAAAAGCATCGACGAGCACATCCAAAAGGATCATTCTGAGATCCAAACCGCCAAAGCCCAGGGAGACGACGCCAAGGTGCGCCATCTGACCGATGAGCTCCATTCCCTCGAGGAATATAAAGAGCACCATCCTGAGGACAAACACGATCCAAATGCCCTGGAATTATTCTGCGACGCCAATCCAGATGAGCCTGAGTGTCGCGTATACGACGATTGATTTAATAGATCCAAAAAATCTTTGAACCTAAATCATCTCAAGCGGGCATAAGCCCGCTTTTTTTTTACCTGCTGGTTTCAGCAAAAATAACAGTCATTCAATTCAAATCTCGTCATTGAAATCAGACGGACTACTGGTAAGAGAACAGACGACAGCTTCCTCATTCCTCATCTCTCGCACTTCAGCAATAGGTCGTCCCATACGCCGCAATACCTCAATCTCCTGATGGGTCTGGCAGCGGGCTATCACCTGGCCCTGCTGATCAAAGCAGCTGTAGAAGGTCATGAAATAAATAGCTTCCCTCCTGTTATGGCCAATGACCCACCCATAGACAAGTGCTGATGTGCTCACGCACACCTCAATCATTCAGACACCGAGTTCCTTCCATACCTGCGCCAAAAGCCCATCTAGTCCTAGAGCCATAGCCGCAGAAATTACAATCAACTCTCGACCACTCGCTGCTTGCAGTGCATCAACTAACTCATGTTGACGCACTGAATCTAGTAACTCCTGTTTATTGAGCACCAACAGCCGCGGCCGTTCCACCAAGCCATGGCCATAAGCAGCCAGTTCCTTCTCCACTACCAATAAGTCCTCCACTGGATTTTCAGCTCCAGCATCGAGCAAATGAATCAACAGCCTGGTGCGTTCGATATGGCGAAGGAAATCATGTCCCAGGCCTGATCCCTGAGCCGCACCAGCAATCAAACCAGGGATATCAGCAAAAACTGTGCCATCTCCGCTGGGCCTGCACACCACACCGAGATTGGGAACCAATGTAGTGAAGGGGTAATCAGCAATCTTGGGGCGTGCTGCAGAAAGAACAGCAATCAGGGTGCTCTTGCCGGCATTAGGCAAACCAATGATCCCCACCTCCGCTAATAATTTGAGTTCCAATTGAAGGAGCCATTCTTCCCCATCACGTCCTTCAGTGAATTTTTCAGGCGCGCGGTTGCGATTGCTGAGGTAATGGGCATTGCCAAGGCCGCCGCGTCCTCCAAAAGCCACCACCAAAAACTCTCCAACTTTGGTGAGATCACCCAAAAGGATGCCCGTAGTGTGATCACGCACTTCAGTGCCACACGGCACCTTGATCAGTAAGTCTTTACCTGAGGCACCGGTACAACGATTCGGGCCTCCCCGACGACCATCAGGCGCGGGGAACAATCTTTTGTACTTAAAGTCCAAAAGAGTCTGGAGATTGGCATCCGCCTCCAGAACTACGTTGCCGCCATTGCCACCATCCCCACCAGCGGGACCTCCAGCCGGTACATACTTCTCTCGCCTAAACGCCACGATCCCGTCACCGCCTCGACCGGCTCTAACTGTGATACGGGCTTGATCAATGAACTGCAAGGAACGCGTCCAGCGTGGCCAAGCTTCAACCCTAGGATCAGCCTGATTGGGAATCTGTGGGTGGCTGGCGTTCGCTTCAAAGCTCTCAGCAAAACCTACCCAGGCAGGAAGAATGGACCGCCTGTGGAGGTAATCCGACAGCTGGATCTACAGATCAAGGATGGTGAATTCCTTGTGCTGGTAGGCCCCTCAGGCTGCGGCAAAAGCACGCTACTCAGGCTGCTCGCGGGCCTCGAAGCACCTACAAGCGGAGAGATCTACGTAGGTGATCAAGCTGTCTCGAAGCTGAGACCAGCACAAAGAGATCTCGCAATGGTGTTTCAGAGCTACGCGCTTTACCCCCACCTCAGCGTGCGCGAGAACCTGGCATTCGGCCTACGGCGCAGCCGAAAGCGATCCCTGGGCCAACAGCTGCAAGACCAACTACATCGCAGAACCCGCAACTTGCCTGAGCTTCTACAAATCTCATCAAGCCGAGAGCAGCGAATCGAAACCCGTACCCGCGAAGTGGCTGAGGCCCTGGAACTTCAGACACTGCTGAATCGCCAGCCCAAAGAGCTCTCTGGCGGTCAAAAACAACGAGTCGCGCTTGGCCGAGCAATGGCAAGACAACCGGCCGTCTTCCTGATGGACGAACCACTCAGCAACCTAGACGCGAAACTTCGTAACAGTACGCGGACCAAGATCGTTGACCTACAGAGTCAACTTGGCACCACCACCATCTACGTCACCCACGACCAAGTAGAGGCCATGACAATGAGCCATCGAATCGCAGTGCTCAATCACGGCCAGCTTCAGCAATTAGGCACACCTATGGAGCTCTATCAATGGCCCTCAAACCTATTTGTTGCGCAGTTCATCGGTAGTCCGCCGATGAACTTACTACCGGTATTTACAGGTCCAGCCAACACGCTTTTACTAGGCAAGCGTCGTCTAGCAATTGAAGGGCCACTTGCCGAAGCGCTACTGCCTATGAAAGAGGGACAACCTCTTAGCGCTGGCATAAGACCTGAGAATTTGCAAATAGCCCCAGCCACCAACCGCAACCTTGCGGCAACAGTGAGTCACCTTGAAGTCCTAGGCAATGAGCAACTAATCACCTGCAAGCTTGTTGACGGGAACCATCTAATTCAACTGCGGGCCGCGCCCGATCTCTCGGTAACCGTGGGGAGCACCCTGCATCTCAAAGCAGACCCTCGCAGCTGGCGACTATTTCGTGCTGATGGTGAAGCGATAGCGATGCCAGCCCAAAATGGCACTGAAGAAGGCTCAAGCGAGCCAAAACTTCAATTACCCAATCTCGGCTAGTGCAGCCAAACCACAGTGCAACCGACACCACCATCATTCTGATCGGCGTCGTTGACACGCTTTACGTAAGGGAGCGTCTCAAGCCACTGAAGAAGCCCTCGTTTGAGCTTGCCAGTGCCGATGCCGTGGATCACCCATATCGGACCATTTGCACTGCGCAGATGTTCTTCAACAACGACCTCAGCTTCATGCACCCTCAGTCCGCGAACATCAACCGTATTTCGAGTCGTGCGTACTTCAGCACCACTGCCCCGAGCTGAGTGAAACTGCACCTTCACAACCTGCTCAGGTGGACTTGGCTTAAGGCCATCGAGGCTTTCCACAGCTTCCAAATCCACGCTGCTACGCATAACTCCACAGCGCACCGTCAATTGTTGTCCATCGCCTGAGATAGCCAAAACTTCCGCCGCCTTACCGAGCGCCAACACTCGAATACGTTCTCCCACCTCAGGGCGCCATCCAATTTGCTGTTTCCGTTCAGGCTGACGGCGATGGACGGCCTCAATTCGTCGCAAGCGCTGACCCGCACGTCTTGCTATCTCACCATCTGCCCCCCCCTGCCGTAACCGACGGATCAACGTACGAACTTCTTGCTGTCCCTCCCTGATGGAATTCTCCAGCTTCTGACGGCCTCTTTCCTGTATATCCGCAGACTGTTTGCGCTGCTGTTGCCAGCGACTAAGTAGCTCCTCATGAAGTAATTCCGTACGTGCCAACAAAGCAGCGGCATCCTCCGCCGCGGCCTGCTGACGGCTGCGCTGTTCTTCAAGGCCTTGGATTACCTCATTCACCTCCCCGTCACCGCATGGTCCCAACAACTCCTGAGCCGTTGCAATCACCTCATCGTCAAGGCCAAGCCGCCTAGCGATTGCAAGGGCATTACTACGACCAGGTATTCCCCATTGCAACCGATAGGTAGGCAACATCGTCTCGCTATCGAAGGCAACAGAAGCGTTTTCAAAGCGAGCGTCGCTGTATTTGAGCGCCTTGAGTTTTCCGAAATGAGTTGTCGCGATGGTCAGGCGAGCCCTATCAGCAAGAGTTCGTAAGAGTGCTGTAGCCAAGGCCGTACCTTCGCTCGGATCGGTCCCCGCTCCAACCTCATCTAGCAGCACCAGCGCTGGACCAGGCTCGTCGATCAGTGCTTCAAGGATGCGGCCAATACGCTTCACATGGCCACTAAAAGTCGAGAGATTCTGCTGCAGCGACTGTTCATCACCAATATCCGCAAGCACCTGAGCACACCAGGGCATTGATGGACGACCTTTACAAGGCAACAAGAGACCGGCCCGAGCCATCAGCGCGGCGAGGCCAACACTCTTAAGAGTCACCGTCTTACCGCCAGTGTTGGGCCCTGTGATAGCAACCACTCTCAGTGTGGAGGAGACCTCCACACTGATCGGCACCACAGCGGCTCCCTGCTCATTTCGATGCTGCCAAACCAGTAATGGATGTCGCAGTTCCTGAAGACTGAAAGGAGCTTCAGATTCGGCATAAAGCGTAGGGGGTACGCCACCAATCCACTTTCCATAACGACCACGAGCAAGGGCTAGATCCAGCTGAAGCAGAACCTTCGCCAAATGCACAAGCGACGCAACATGCTCAGCCACCGCCGCACTCAACTCCGCCAACACGAGTTGCTCCTCCTCGCGGATACGACCCTCCAATTCAGCCAGACGATTACCGAGGCTAATAACGACCTGAGGCTCGATAAAGACTGTGCTACCAGAGGCCGAGCTGTCGTGTACCTGACCAGGAAGCTGCGACGCTGCATTGGCCTTGACCGCAAGAACAGGCCGGCCATGGCGCTCCGCGATCACCGTGTCCTGAAGCATGGAGGCAAAACGCCTCAACATCTCCTGCAAGAAATCGCGACGTTCCTGACGCAAGCCTTGCCACTTGCGTCTCAACCCAGCGAGGTTTGAACTGGCACGATCAGCAACCCGACCGCCCTCTTCTAAGCCAAATTTAAGTCGCTGTTCTAGCTCCGGCAGAGTTGCAACATCCACTAACAGCGCCGATGTAGTGGGACGAAGCTCAGGATCATTAATCTGTCGCCGCAAGCGACGTGCTGCAGCAAGGGTGTCTGCAACAGCCAACAGCTCCTCACCTGATGCCACGCCACCTTTTGCGCAACGAATCAAGATATTGCCTAGATCATGGACACCCTGAAAGCTGAGGCCTCCATCAATCAAGCCATCCAAAGCTCCAATCTCTAGTGTTTCTGCCAACCGCATGCGGCTGACAGACAAATCAGACGGTAAATCCAGAATCAGGCAACGATGACGACCCTGAACTGTGCTGGCAAATCCAGAGAGGTGTTCACATAAACGAGGCCACTCGAGCAAATTGAGAGTGTCCTCAATTGCAACCGAAGCAGTCGAGACATCAGAGCTCATAGCTTGAGAGCTCATTTCAATGCTGCTTATCCCCACTAAATCTAAAAGAATCCACTCATCCCTTCAACAACCAATCAGCTGCATCACAAGCGTGATAAGTGAGGATCAAGTCAGCACCAGCTCGCTTGAAACTCAACAAAGTTTCTAATACCACCGCCCGCTCATCGATCCAGCCCCGTTCTGCCGCGGCCTTCACCATCGAATACTCACCACTGACGTTGTAAGCCGCAATCGGCAAATCCGACTCTTCCCTTAAACGATGAATGATATCTAGATATGCCAGGCCAGGCTTCACCATCAAGATATCTGCTCCCTCCTGCTCATCGAGTTGAGCCTCGATAATCGCCTCGCGGGCATTAGCTGGGTCCATTTGATAGGTGCTCTTGTCTTTAGGGATCGGCTTACTACCTACAGCCCGCGGAGCTGAATCGAGCGCCTCCCTAAACGGCCCGTAGTAAGCCGAAGAGTATTTCGCTGTGTAGCTGATGATCCCCACATGCTCAAAACCCTCATCATCAAGTGCTTCACGGATAGCGCCAACGCGACCATCCATCATGTCGCTGGGGCCAATCAGGTCAGCACCAGCACGAGCCTGAACTACAGCCTGCCGAGTGAGCTGCTCAATCGTCTCGTCGTTAAGCACCACACCCTCGGCGCTCACAATGCCGTCATGACCATCACAGGAATAAGGGTCCAAAGCCACATCGGTCATCACCGTCATTTCTGGCAGCTCATGCTTAAGCCGTGTAATTGCACGGGGGATCAAACCGTGCTCGCTAAAGCATTCCGCCCCATCTTCGGTTTTAAGGCCCTCAGCGACTTTCGGGAACAAGACCACACAGCGAATGCCCAACTCCCAGGCACGTTGGACTTCTCCCATTAACCGGTCCAAACTCCAGCGATTAGCGCCTGGCATAGCGCCTATCGGCTGCACATCAGCTCCCTCATGCACAAACAACGGATAGATAAAATCTGCAGCCGAAAGACTGTGCTCCTGCACCAAAGCCCGTAGGGCGGGGGTTCGGCGCAGGCGACGAGGGCGATAAGTGAGATCCATTAAAACCGCGTAACCAGGTCGTGATCGTAGGTCCCGCCTCAGAGGCGAGCCTCCTGGAGCCAAGACTTACGAGGATCAATGCTGCGCGACTGCTGCAACTGCTTCAACAGCTCCAACTCATCAGCAGACCATTGCGCTGGTAACTGCAGGCTGAGGGTGAGCAGCAAATCACCACGGCCAGCAGAAGATGGCCAACCCTTGCCCTTAAGTCGCAGACTGCGTCCTGGCGGTGTACCTGCAGGAATAGTGACCTGCGCTTCCCCATCAGGAGTCATCACGGCCACAGTGCTGCCCAGAGCAAGTTCATCAAGGGAAACGGGCAAATCAGCCCTTAACTGACCACCATCTAACCGCCATAAAGCATGCGGTTGTACATCAATATTCAGGAATAGATCACCCCGCCGGCCAGTACCAGGCTGAAGATTGCCCTTACCCTTTAGACGCAAGCGCGAGCCAGATTTAACGCCCTGCGGAATCCGCACCTGCACGCGTTCTTCATTCACAGAAAGAGTGCGTTCTGTACCGCGAAAAGCCTCAGCAAAACTCACCTTTACCGTTGCCTCAGCATCAAGATTCAAAGGGACCTGAGAAGCACCCCTGGGGAAACCAGCTCCACCAGGGAAGCCTGCACCACCAGGGAAACCACCGCCAAAACCAGCAGCAGCTTGAGGTCCACCGAAACGACCCAAAAGGTCATTAATGAAATCATCAAAGTTCCCATAACGGCCGAAGTCCACTTCAAAACCTGCACCAGCAGGCCCTCCAGCTCCACTGCCACCGGCCTGATTCCAATACCGGCCAAACTGCTCATATTTGCTGCGTTTGTCTGGGTCAGAGAGCACCTCATAGGCCTCGCTCACCTCCTTGAACTTCGCCTCAGCAGTGGAATCTCCAGGATTCACATCAGGGTGGTATTCACGCGCCAGCTTGCGAAACGCTCGCTTAATTGCATCGCTATCGGCGTTGCGCTCAACTCCGAGAACCTTGAAGTAATCCCGGTAGCCGCTACCGGCCATAACGTTGATTTGGCCAAAGGCCCTAAATACCAATAAGTTTCCCAGTTCAACTGCACTCCTGGGATCTGATCGATGGAGGGAAGCCCGAACGCACTCACTGCGGGTATGTTTTTGAGAGCCAACTTCCTCTCCTCCATGGTTCGCTCACCTATGCTGCGCAGCAACCATGGCCTAAAGATATGGCTGGCCCTACTGACAGCCATAGGCCTAAACCTCGGACTGCAAGCAGCTGAAACCAGAGCTGAAGATGGCGCCGGCAGCAACGAGCATTCTCTAGAGACATCAACAAAAGAACAACTGCCACTGGCCTTAGTGCGTCATCTCAATGACATCGGAGTGGTGTTCTACGGGGCCTGGAGCTGTCCGGCTTGTTCAGTGCAAAAAATCAATTTCGGTCCAGAGGCCAGCAAACTACTGAACTATGTGGAATGCGCAAAACCAAAACTGCTACCTGATCAGGCAACAGCCTGCAGAAAAGCGGAGATTCGTGCTTATCCCACATGGATCCTCCCAGATGGTCAGCGACGAGAAGGTGTGCAATCAATCGAGGAGCTAGCAGCCTGGACCGAGATGCCAAAGATCACTGAGCCCTGAATTACCCGCTCAGAACCTCCGGCTAGCGGGTGATATCCGAGAATCACAAAAAATTAAAGCCGCCAAGAGAAAACTACTTTGCTAGACCTTTGCATGAAATTAACCATGAAGGGCCAGGGGGCCAACCAAGAGCATGTTAGTGATAGATATCCCGGGGAAATGACCAGAGCGTATGCATTGATTTATATAGGAGTCTGACAATCTCTGATCGCAATCCATAGGAGACCACTAATAGTGAACATCACTCAACAGGGACCATTCACAGACCCAAAGCATTCCATCTCTCTGCCATTAAACCCATGACAAGCGTATCTTTAATCTCAGCCACTCCCAAAGCAGAAGAAATGATTGCTTATTGCGCGAGGGTCTCCAATCCTGCAAATCAAGACAATCCTGATAGCGAGAAGTTGATACGCTATCTGATCACAAATCGTCACTGGAGCCCCTTCGAAATGGCTCATGTGGTGATGGAAATAGGAACAACAAGAGCAATAGCAGCGCAAATCCTCAGGCACCGAAGTTTTTCTTTCCAAGAATTCAGCCAACGCTACGCTGATGTATCAACAATGGCTTTTGCAAAACCACCTTCCCTGCGCAGACAAGATATGAAAAATCGTCAAAGCAGTATCGATGATCTTGACAAAGAAACAGTAGCCAAACTTAGCTCCAAAGCGAAGTTATTGTTTGAACAAAGCCGCGATCTATACCAAGAAATGCTTGCAGCGGGCGTAGCAAAGGAGTGCGCAAGAGAAGTTCTTCCGCTGGCCACTCCCACGCGAATCTATATGGCAGGGAGCGTCAGGTCTTGGCTTCATTATATCGATCTCAGATCTGCAAATGGCACCCAAAAAGAACACCAAGATGTTGCAATCAAATGCAGAGAGATATTAGCGAAAGAGATGCCTTCCGTATGCAATGCGATGTGGCCATGAGAAAGAATAATTAAATAGGCTTGGCCAATAGTCGATATATATTAGAAGCATAATCAAACCTTTTTCACCCAATTAGCAGACAAGCCTCTCCAACCTTATCCACCAAATACATCCAACAACCATTGACTAAATCAAGCCCCTGAGCTCACTAATTGAGCGAGTCTTATCTAGACAAACTTACCATCAATCAATAGGCCAACGCAACAAGAACCAGGGCTCAAATACCTGCTTACTGGTGCACCCAATCAACGCGAATCCCTTTACGGCTATTAAGGAACCTATCGATCGCCATTGCTGCAATACACCCATCCGATGCAGCCACTACCGCCTGCTTAAAAGGGGTATTGCGAATATCACCAATAGCCCATACTCCATCCACCGTTGTAGCCATGTAATCATCGACCACTACGCCTCCATCCTCTTTGAAGGCCACCTGATCACCTAGAAAATCGGTAATCGGCTTAGAACCACTCATATACACAAACACCCCTTCAACTGCCAAGGCCTGCTCCGTCTCCTGAGTCCGGTTTTTCAACTTGATGTTGGTCACGCCAGCCTCATCTCCCTCGATCAACATCAAACGAGTGCGGCTCCAGTGCCGAACATTGGGCTGAGCAATCAACGCTTGCGCGTGCAGGTCTTCTTCCTTGGGGTCACTAGTGGTAAGCCAATGCACTGTGGAAGCGAACTTGGTAAGAACATTTGCCTCCTCAATCGCCTCTTTATTAACCCCTATAACCGCAACCTCACGGCCTTTGTAGAAGGCGCCATCACAGGTAGCGCAATAGCTGACGCCACGACCAAGATAATCAGCCTCGCCCTTAAACGAAGCTGGTCGCCCCAAGGCGCCAGTGGCAACAACAAGCGCCTTTGCCTTAAAAGTTCCTTCCGGGGTGTACACCGTCTTCCATTCACCGTTGACATCCACACCAAAAACCTGGGCACGTCGATAATCACTGCCGAAGGAAACGGCTTGCTCGCGCATCAAAGCCAAAAGCGCTTCGCCACTCATCTCGCTCGAAACGCCTGGATAATTGGCAATCTGATGGGTAATCGCCAAGGCTCCCACATCGGGATTCTTGTCAAGGATGACTGTCTTCAGATCCGAGCGCGATGTGTAAAGCGCACAGGTGCAGCCAGCTGGGCCACCGCCCACAATCACCACATCAGCTTCGATTATGTCCAAGGGGCAAAGATCTCCTGCAGGGTGTAAAAGCTGCTCTCAACAGCTAATAGCTTCAGCCCAGGAAGCGCCGATCGGGCAACGATCCCAGAAAGCCGTCACAACCCTACTGAGTTCATCGTGGTGAGTGTCTTGATAGCAATGCCTGTGCTTTGCACAAGACCAGACTCTTCCTAGCCTGCTGATAGAGCTTTGCTACGAGAATCGGAAATACATATTCAAGCCAAGAACTGATGAGCCTTCCCCATGAGAATCGCCCCATAGCAACGCGAATTGAAATCTCACTACCAGCGGACGTTCTCGATTGCCTCGATGATTATTGCGATGTGTACGGCATCGACAGGAACAGAGCCATTAACCATTTGCTAAAGGGCGCGCTTCATAGTGCACTGCCTAATCCTGACTGGTTAACGGAAAACACACCAATCATTCAAGCCGTCTCAACCAACCCCGAACAAGAAGCGTTGAGCACTGATCCAACGAGCGCAACCACAACCACACCACTGACTCGAAGATATCAAGCGCTTTCCACTAACACATTAATCCAAAAAAGGCATAATATTAAAGATTAAGCAGCAAAAAAGAGCCTTGACGAGCTTGTCATCGACAACCAGGATTCTCACTTATTGATTACAGTCAAGACTTTCAAGCTACCTAGGCATCCATCAATGAGCCAAGCCTCAGCCTACGAGCAGCTACAACGCAATATTGTGATCAATGCTGATATTTACGGTGGCGTAGATAGTGACCCGAAAATCTTAGCTGCTGGATACGGATTCGAAGGAATTATGGGAGTCCCTGGACTGCTCAGTGAAAATCAAATCCGCCTAGCAAAAGCACATGGAGCAGGCATTATTCAAAGTCTCGTGGGGTCAAATCCCCCCGCACCCTTACGCAATATCACCAGCGGCGTTGCACCTATTGGCATCGAACTGAGCGGATTTAGCAATACAACACCAACGCAAACATATATGGATGCAATGCCAATCGAATTTAGTCACCCAATTTTACCGAGCACCGTTCAACCTAAAAACTTCCGCATCCATCTCAATACAGGCGAAATAGTAACGCCACTCTATGTGGCACAGAACCCAAATTATGACTTCAATGAGCGTCAAACAGTAGTGGCCTTTGGCTACTTCGGCAATCGCCTGCCAACCAATCACCCAGAGGCGGTGCACCCTGAACAATTTGAAGTAGTGACAAGCGAAACACCTTTGCAATTAATCACACCTGAGGGGCTGGTTAATGGCACCGGACTCAGCCATAAAAGCAGTAATCCCTACGACTCGTTTAATGGTCCAACCCTTGTTGGAGCAAAGCTGAGCAAACTATCAATAGCTGGAGACTACGCGCCCATCAGCCTCTCAATCGGCGCAAATCATGGAGTGGAATACTACGGCGAGAAAGAAAATCTTTACCGCCTTCGCCTATTCACATCCGGCGGATTCTCAGCTGATGGAGTGAGTGGTTTTGAGCCCCAGCAGTTCGAGAAGTTTTTCCAACTAACAGCAAAAGGTCGCAATAATAAGGAAGTCACCATTGACCGTGACGGTCAATGGATACAAGTAAAAGGTGGTCAGCTCAAAGTGATGGGTATTGCTGATCTAGGCGATGGACTAAATGCAGATCCTGAGTACACCTACTCAGAAGATCATGATAACCAGTTCGACTTAATCGTAAAAGCATCAAGTGAGCAGGCAATTAAATCTTTAGAGGAAATTATCCTTCCTGAACCACAACTTGGTACCCATAGTCCGATCTACAACCCTGGCGGACCTGGGAGAGAACCTTTGGCGGAGTACCGCTACACAGAACCTTCACCAGGCCAAGCCTTAGCCATTGAATTTGCAATAACAGATCCTGCAACGGTGAGCTGGGCATCCCAAGACGTTGACGATTACGACAATGCTGATGATCTTGCTGTTGCCTTCCGACTGCAAGACCCAATCACCGGTGAATGGCGACTCACCTGCAGCTCTTCTATTGCTAAAGATCTTGTTGATTCCGAGAGCTGGGAGCTAATAGATGTACCTTTTGCGACCAATCCTGTTGACAGCTATGTCGTCGATGTATATGAACTCAAACACGCATATTTCAACAACAGCCTCTACATCACAGATCTTGATCAAATCCAGCATCTAGAGCAGGTTGGCTACATAAATGAGGGTGCTGTATTTACCGCTTACGACAAACCTCTAGAAGGCCTTGATCCCATATGGCAGATGACTTCCCCAAGAGGTAAACATGCAGTAACCAGCTCTGTAACTCAACGAGAACAATGGCTCGACCAGGGTTGGGAGGCAGAAGGAATTGCCTTCTACAGCGTGAACTTCCCAAACAGTAGCTTGGCAGAACTCTAGAGTTAAGAGCTGCAAAGACCGACATTGAGGTCGTGCCCCCTAAGCGAATGCGGCAGCTCTATAGACCAAAGAGGGGCGATGAAAATGCAGCCTTTTGCATGCAGTGCCATACCCTCCCTCGTCACCCAATAGATATCAAAGTCCACCAAGGCATACAACACATCTTCAACCACTGCTTTGATCTAAAGCCACAACACGGCTCCAATGGTTAACGGCTTCCAAAGCCTGCTCCATGTCACCTCACTAACCAGTGTGGTGCTAGCTCTTGGCCTTCTATGTGTTTTGGCTCTGCTTCTGAGCCTAGGGCGAAGGCTGGAGCCCGCCCTGCGGCTGGAGCGTTTAGGTGTTCCCATGGCCCTCTTGGCAGGTTTGGCAGGGCTACTGCTCGGACCCTATGGCCCCCTTCCGCTAATGCCCCAAAGCGTTACGGATATCTGGACTCAGCTACCAACACCACTGCTCACCCTGGTCTTCGCGACGTTGATGCTGGGTCGTCCCCTGCCGCGAGGAGATGGCTTATGGGAACCAGTGGCATCCCAGGCCACACTGGGAATGATGCTTGGTTTTGGTCAATATTTAGTTGGGGGAGCAGTAGTCCTACTGGTATTAATTCCACGGCTAGGCGTAGATCCGCTGATGGGATGCCTGATTGAAGTGGGATTCGAAGGAGGCCATGGCGCAGCTGCAGCAATGGGTGAAAGTTTTCGCAATCTGGGCTTCCCGGGGGGACAGGATCTTGGCCTGGCGATGGCAACAGTGGGCTTGCTCACATCAACCCTTCTAGGCAGTGCCCTGGTGGTTTTTGCTCGCTGGCGTGGCTGGGTCGTCTCCCATAGCCCAACAGAATCAGGTGCAACCGGAGCTGTTGAAGAAACAACAAGTTTGGCTGAACAGCTCCGCCAACTGGCAGTAAATCTGGCCCTTGCCGGAGCAGCCGTGGGATGCGGAGTGTTGATGCTTGCAGGCTTGAAACTTTTAGCCCCTTGGCTGGGAGAGTTCTACGGTCAGGTGATTCACGTATTTCCTGTATTTCCATTAGCACTGGCGGGTTCGCTACTGATCCGTCTGGCTCTGGAAGCATCAGGCCAAACACAGTGGGTATCACAGCTCTTACAACGTGAAATCGGCATCCTGGCAACCGACCTGCTTATCACCACCGCAATGGCAAGTTTGAACCTGCCACTACTGCAACACGACTGGCTGCCACTGACCGTTTTATCAGTAACAGGACTGACATGGAATCTATTAATAATGCTGGTGGTTGCAAGATTCACTCTGCGAGAGGAATGGTTTGAGCGTTCGATTACCGAATTCGGACAGGCCACGGGAGTAGCAGCCAGTGGCTTATTACTGCTGCGCTTGGCGGATCCACGCAACCTCACAAAAACCCTGCCAGTATTTTCGATAAAACAGTTGATGCTGCAGCCAATTCTCTCTGGTGGGATCATCACCGTTGTGGCTCCTCTGGCGGTAGCTCGGTTGGGCCTACTTGGTTGGACCGAACTTTGCGGCGTAGTTACAGTTGTATTTATTGGTCTGGCGATAGTAATAAAAATCAGTTCTTCATCAGTATCAACGGGAAAGTCATAAACTGACTAATAAACAAGAACATTGCAGAATGGCTTTATTGTGAACCGAGAGACATAACAACATTTAAAGTTAAACATGAAGGCACTTACTCAGAAACGAGACAGGATGGGATGATTAACCGAAGCAGGGCATCGTCTGAATTTGCATTAACTGATATCTAGATTGATTCTATCAAAAGAATATCCAAGACAACCAATACAAGATATGCTTTCTAAAACAAAACGAGTATTGACGACGATTGACACACATAGAACATTTGCCTTGCTTGATTCTAGATGAAAGAGCGAAAGTCGATAGCCAATGATCTTGCGAGCAAAAACTAATTGAGTTTTCAGCGATAAGCTAAAAAGGTGTAAGAGGGATGCGAAATTACCGATACTTTTAATACAAGACCAACTGCAACCTTCATCCTGTACGTAGAAGCGAGGAAGAAGGTGCAAAAAAGAGTCCAACAAAACACTTGATCTAGCAATGAGTACGACAAAGGAAATGATCATGTTATTTACATTGCCCGCAAATCTCGTGATTTAATTTCCTACTGAAGCGATCACATTAAACATTGGGCAACGATAAGCCTGACAAACTTCAGTAGCATAGGCTACTTGCATCCGAAAAAATATTACGCAGATCAGAGGCGCTTAATACAGTGGATATATCAATACAATGAGATATTAAATTTAGACTTATAGCTAATCCGAGCAAGCTAATGCGGACCAGTCCAACTTCTTTCCTGCGCTCTGTTCTGCTGGGACTGCTAATCCCACTTGCCGCAAGCATTTTTCTAATACTGCCTTTGCAAGCAGATGCTACATATCCAAGTATGTGGGAAAACGATCAAGGAGGAGCGCAACTCTCTCTAAAAGAAACCAGGAAAAATCTAGATTCACTAGTCAAGGAATTTCCGTTTCTAGAGCCTGTAGAGGATGGCAAACCGCTTACAGCGGAATTTGTCAAATACGATCTGGCCGGTTTTGATTTGAGCGGTGCTGATCTGCGTGGATCGACCTTTAGCGTAACGACTCTGAAAAACGCCAATCTTCAAGGAACAAATCTAGAGGATGTGCTTGCATACGCAACTCGCTTCGACAATGCCGACCTTTCCAATAGCATCCTTCGCAACGCCAACCTAAGAAAAAGCGAATTTACTGGCGCCTCGATCGACGGTGCAGACTTCACAGATGCAATGCTTGACCGACAAGAACAAAAAGCACTCTGCGCAAGAGCTTCTGGTAAAAATTCAACTACTGGAGCGGATACTTTTGAAAGCCTTGGCTGTACTGCGATTACAGAGCGCGTAATCCCAGCAGGAAATAACTAGGTAAAAGCTGAGGATCTGCAAGTAGCAGTTCTATATAAGTTCAGCGTGCTCAGCTGATTGCGCTAAATTTACATGGCTTTCACTCGCAATGTAAATCACAAAGAGAGATCCTTCAAAGCCTAAACAAGTTATTCAATTAGATTACGCATAGGAAATTAAGGCGAAAGGCTAGTCCCCTATATTCGAGTTAGTAGCTTATATATATAAGCTATTAGCAAGGAGCTCGTCATTAGCTGTGGGATACAAGAAATAATTTAAAGTCTGGATCAATGTAAAATTAGAGGCAATCAATAAACTAATATGTAAAGTATATATCGGAAAGCTTCTGATAAGCAGCCAATATCCATATCAATCAGCACCGGAATCTGACCAGCGCAGCAGCATCTCATGGAAATTTCCATTTTGATCTATCTCAATTAAGCGTCCACCTGGATCGTCTTCTCTGCCAAAAGGGCATGACTGCACTGCTGTGAAACTACAAAGAGTTGATGGACAGCCGAGCAGAGGCACATCTGGTCGAGCTGGGAATAAACCACGCCAGTGCTGGTGAATATGGCCGAACAACACCGCTCGCAACTCTTGAACTGGTCTCAAAAGCTCAAGTAGCTGTTGGCCATCGAGTAGAGCAAGCTCATCGAGCCAAGAAGAACCAATCTCTACAGGTGGGTGATGTAATGCAACTACAAGTGGAAGTCTAGATTTATCAGTATCTAACAGGCACATTTCTAGCCAACGTAATTGAGAAGGGCCGAGTTGACCAGCCACCTGGCCTGACAAGTGACTGTTAAGAAGAATCAGCCTAATGCCACCTATATTTATATCTGCTGGGGCAATAAATGCCTCGCGTCCAAATACTGATTGTAGAAACAAGGGGTTGTCATGATTGCCTGGAAGCAATGCACATTTAAGTGAATCAGGAAGCCTCTGTAATTGATTACGTATACAGACATAACCAGCCCAAGTCTCATCATGGCAAAGATCACCGCTAATCACGATTAGATCTGGAGAGTGAGTAATTGCCTGCTGTATTGCATGCTGTAGGTTTAAAAGTGGGTTACACCCACGCACCAGTCTCTGGTTAAAAGCGACAATATGGGGATCGCTGAGCTGAACTAAACGCATATGTGGTGACGCGTAGTGGCAAAGAAAGTACTGATAAATAGAATTCGCGGTAGCTTAAGGATGGTGGACAGCCTTAACTCAAGCATTAAGAAGTCTAGTCTAAAATATGAATCCACACATCGCTGACAAGCAGTTTCGAAAAGATAGGGCCAAAAGATTGGGATTCGAACTCTTCTTGTGCTGTATAGACTTAATTACCCTGTAGTTGGTTTTCGTTGATTCTTCTGTGTTGATAAGAGTAGTTTTTGATCAATATACATTATTTGATTGACAGTTTGGCGGCAACTAGTTACCTGGAGCTTGCTCGAGATAGTTAAAGTCCATAAGGTTAGGAGGTGGCGCAATGTCGACAATTGATGGAGGTCTTAACTTGAAGAGATTGTGCAGGATATGTGCGCAAATATGTTTAGAAATTAGCGCAAGAGTAATAATTAGAGCCAGGAGGCGGACTACGAACCAGCGAAAAGCTGCATGAAAGTATCGCCTATAGGTCTTGACAAGGTAAACCCCTGCGGCATAGGAGCCCGTAAAGAGAATGAATGTTGTTGTTTTAAGTAGAGAATATAAGGACTCTACGGGGATAAGTGCTTTAAAAACATGGTTGAGAAAAATCAAGCCACAGCAGGCAAGTACAGCCGTGATTAGTTGTAAGAGATGAATCATGGTAGATCTGCTTCAGGTCATTATATTCCTTATTCGCAGAAATTTGGATTTCATACGAGCCTTGGAGTTGTCTTGTATTGGCCCGATGTTGAGAACTGGTCTGATAATTAAAGGTAGGTGGCTTACTAGCTAGGGATTGAGCATGTGGCATTCCACTGGCTGAAGGCAGGTAATAATAAGATATCTTATTATCGACTGGCTTGATCAAGAAGATGAGTGATTGAATCTTACAAGCCGAGCAGGCAAAGAGTATTAATGGCTCATAGAGAATTAGCCAAAGAATGGAATTGTGATTAGGAATACTTCACAGAGATCTTTTTACCCGCCGGAGTGATATAGATCTTCTCTACAATAAATCCATTATCAACAAAAATCGTAAGTGCTCTTGAGCCTTCAGGGATAAGTGATTGCTGAGATGGATAAGAGTGTTGTTCTACTTCATCTGCTATCTGAATCTTAAGTTGATGCTGTGAATTTACTCGAATAAGCCACTGATGTAAGCGATAATCTACCTGAAAGGGAGGTCCACTCTCATTAGCAAAAGATGAATTTACAAAACTCACTACAAACAGTCTTTAATTTCAGTAATTATAGCAACATAGGGATATGATCAGAAAAGCAGAAGGTGATATCACATATGGGCATTTGTTAGTTAAGTTGTGGGGTGACGAGCGTCCTATCGCAAATCAATGTTTTGTTAATTCTTCATTAATGGCTTTGGCTGCTTTACGTCCGTCTTTAATTGCATCCAAGACCGTACGAGGCCCATTAACGATATCTCCTCCAGCAAATATCATGTGTTGACTATTTATGATCGGTATTTCTAAGTCAGCAAAAGGGTTGATATCTGTGCCTAGAGATTTTATGAAATGTTGGCTTAGTTCTTTATCAACACAAAGGTGTTCTACTGCTGAAAGCACGACAAGATCTGAGCTCTGGCTGTACTCTGAATAGCGTTCAGGTGAGATGTCTAAATGGATATTTATTCCATGAGTTTTCATCTCCTGCAGAGGTAACTGAATTTGTTGAGCATTTTGCTCAGAAATAAGAGAAACTTGTTTTGCTCCGGCTTGAACTGCAACCATGGCAATTTCTGTGGATAATAATGTTGAGCCAATTATTGTAATTGTAAGTTCTCTCACTATTGATTTATCGCTAGTGATGTGATCAAGAAAGTCTAAGGCATGTATAAACTTCTCTTCAGGAACAGTAGGAATGGTTTGTATTTGCCTACCTCCCAAACCACATGCTATGAATAGGGCATCACACTGATCACTGAGTTGATGAATTGTGATATCCTTGCCTAACTTTTGTTGATAGTGAATCCTGATAGAAGGCAAAAGCAGATTAGATAACTCCTTAGTCAGAATTGATTGAGGAACCCGCGATGTATTAGTCATCCAACGTAGTCTTCCACCTGGTTCGCTACCCTTCTCATAAAGATCTATTTGGTAACCTATGCGTGCTAAATAGTGAGCACAGGTTAATCCAGCTGGTCCGGCGCCTACAACAGCGATTGTCATTCCATTAAAAGGGACAGATTCAATCTTGTAGTCAGGGACGCGTTCACAAATATGACGACTCAATGACTTAATGGGGAAAAGTTCATCAGGACATAACATTTGAGAACAGCCTGGACCACAAAAATCATCTGAATTGGAGAGATAGGCTGTTGTTTCAGAAAAAGGATTTATTGCCCTCATAGATTTTGCTGCACCTATCAAATTACCAGATTCAACCAAGCGCGAGATTTGACCTAGATGTGTATTGTCAGGATAAGCCCTGTGACACCGTGGTGATAAACAATGGCCCGAAGAATTGGAATGTGGTGTAGACGAATCATTTGCTAGAGGTAGGTTGTGCTCAAATTTCGGTGAAGAATTAGTTGCTGGAGAAAAATGTACATAACTATTTGGATATTTAGTCAACGCCGTGTACTGAGATTCCCCCTTGTCTGCAAGGATTGCATTTACTGCGCTAATTGCCGAAACTGTCACAGAAACTACGCCAATACCTTGACTAGTCGAATCTCCAACACAATAAAGACCTTCCCAATCACTTCTAGCGGCTAAGCGACTCATATAGCTTTGCTTCATATTAACTTGTGGACCACCGATGGAACCGTGATTTTTTAGCGTATATCGTTGAATCGTCTCTGGTGTAGCAGTTTCTTGAACAAT
>MPLU02199014.1_pt1 | contig 24058 bp, 23 predicted proteins | sample 1617381 | NCBI WGS metagenome assembly MPLU02 (sample SAMN05944801, study PRJNA350692) | marine metagenome | biome: marine; feature: ODZ; material: water; isolation source: 90 m water sample filtered on 0.2 um supor filter | place: Pacific Ocean | collected 2012-04-08 | depth 90m m
AGGCCTGTCTGGGTGGCGCGCTCGGAGGGACTCGAACCCCCAACCTTCTGATCCGTAGTCAGATGCTCTATCCAATTGAGCTACGAGCGCAGCGGTCCGAGTGTACGAGTCACTCGGAACCGGCCCCACCGTTGGTGACCGGAGCCACCTAAGGTGGCTGGTCCACTGGTGGGCTGCTGGCGGAGAGGGTGGGATTCGAACCCACGATGAGCTTTTAGGCCCATACTCCCTTAGCAGGGGAGCGCCTTCGACCTGACTCGGCCACCTCTCCTCGGGGCCGGATGCTACCGGCGGCCCGGATGCCGCGGACCCCCGCCGATACGCTGCGCAACGGAGGGATGGCAGAGCGGACGATTGCGACGGTCTTGAAAACCGTTGAGCCTCACGGCTCCGGGGGTTCGAATCCCCCTCCCTCCGCCACTCGCCGGGACTGATCAGTCCCCTCAGGAGCGGATGCGACCCCGTAGGTCGGTCAACCAGTCGTCAGCCGAGCGGGAGGCCACGGTGGCCTCGGCCCGGACCTGCGCTCCATTGGTGCCCGCCGCCGGGTACGACCCGAGGAACTTGACCTCTCCGTGCTTCATCTGCAGATTTCGGAGGCAGTCGGCCACCAACTCGTCTGCCACATGACCTTCAAGGTCCATCAAAAAGCAGTAGTCACCGAGCCCTCGCTTGGTGGGGCGCGACTCCAGGCGAGTCAGGTTGATCGAACGGGCGGCGAACTCCTGAAGAATCCCCAGCAGCGATCCCGGTCGGTCGGCCCGCTGGAAGACGACCAACGAGGTCTTGTCATGACCGGTAGAAGCCGGGATGCCGTCGGGGGCTACCAGTACGAACCGTGTCTGGTTCTCCGGATGGTCCTCGATGTCGGCGGCCAGCACCTCAAGCCCGTAGGCCTCGGCGGCCCGACCTGGGGCAATGGCCGCGGTGTGGCCGTCGGGTGTGGCGGCCAGCAGGCGCGCCGCATCGGCCGTGGAGTTGGAGGCCTGGACTTCAGCGTTCGGGAGGTGTTCGGACAGCCATCCACGGCACTGGGCAATGGCATGCGGGTACGAACACACCCGGTCGACATCGGCCAAGGTGGTGCCGGGAGCCACCATCAGGTTCAACTGGATGGAGATCACAACCTCACGTTGGATCAGCAGGTCGACGTCGAAGGCCAGAGTGTCCTGGGTGACGTTGACACTGCCCTCGATGGAGTTCTCGATCGCCGCGAAACCGAGGTCCGCCTCGCCGGCCACCACCTGGCGGAACACGTCAGGAATCGACGGTGCAGGACGCAGGTCAAGGCCCGTCAGGTCGCCCTGAGTGAACAGAGCTTGCTCGGTGAAGGTGCCGGCGGGGCCAAGATAGGCAAGCCTCGAAAGGTCCGGGGGTGCGAGATCGTCCACGGGAGGGGAGGATAGTGACGTGGATCCCGACGCCCGGCACCAATTGCCTCTGTACGACTTGCCCTTGTCCGAATTGATGGCCGGCGTGGCGGAGGGGACGATCTCGCCAGATGACGCTGTAAGACGCCTGAGTCGACTGCCCTTTGTCGATGTAGGCGTAGCCCGGATCGACCACCACCGTGCTCTCCGGCAGGGACTCCCCGAGGCGGTGTACGCCCCCGGCAAGTCCGCCGAGGACGTGGCCATCGTGGTCAGCGAACTGCTGGACCACGGGACCGGCCCGGTGGTGCTCTCACGGGCCGACAAGGTGCAGACCGCCGCCGCGCTAGGCGTCGACGCGTCGGGAACCGTGTTGGGCCACACCGTGGTATGGCGACGGGCCGTCGATCGTGGGGACCGGGTGCTGGTGGTCACGGCCGGCACGGCCGATGCGCCGGTAGCCGACGAGTGCGCGGCGGTCCTGTGGGCCCACGGAATCGATGCCGACCGGTTATCCGACGTCGGTGTTTCGGGCATCCATCGTCTGCTGGCCGACATTGACCGCATTCACAAGGCCGACGCCGTAGTCGTGGTGGCCGGCATGGAGGGGGCGTTGGCCAGCGTGGTTGGTGGCCTCACCGATGGCCCGGTGGTCGCCGTACCGACCAGCGTGGGGTACGGCTCGTCACTGGAGGGGGTCACGGCGCTTCTGGGAATGCTGGCCTCGTGCGCCTCTGGGCTGACCGTGGTGGGCATCGACAACGGATTCGGCGCAGCGTGTGCCCTGCTACGCGCATTAGGACCGGTTCCCGGATGGCCGGCGGGCGACATCCCTGCGACGGAAGACCTCGAATGACCCGGGTGGCGTGGTTCCAGCCGTTTGCCGGTATCGCGGGGGATATGGCCCTCGGCGCCCTGATCGATGCGGGCGCCGACGTCGACGAGGTCCGGGCGTTAGTGAGACAGCTTCCGATTGAAGGTTGGGCGCTGACCGCCGAGCCGACCCTGCGTGGTGGGATCGCGGCGATCGACGTACGGGTAGAGGCCGACGATGACGCCACCCACCGACACGCGTCCTCGATTTTGGCCATGGTTGACGCTGCCGACTTCCCGGATCGCATGGCCCGACGGGTGCGCGACACCTTCGAGGCGCTGGCCGCCGTCGAGGGTCGCCTTCATGGGATTCCGCCGGCCGACGTGCACTTTCACGAGGTGGGTGCCATCGACAGCATCGTGGACGTGGTCGGCACGTGTGCCGCCCTCGAGGTGCTCGACGTCGACGAGGTCCAGTCGGGCAGTGTGGCCACGGGAACGGGAACGGTCGAATCGGCCCACGGCACGATCCCTATTCCCGCACCGGCCACCATCGCCCTGTTGGCTGGAGCCCCCACCCACGGCACCGACCTGGCCGCCGAGTTGACCACCCCGACAGGCGCCGCCCTATTGGCCGCCATGGTCACCACCTGGGGTCCGATGCCGGCACTGGTCGTCGAGGCCACCGGTTACGGGGCGGGCGACCGGGACCTTGACGGACGACCCAACGTCACTCAGGTTGTGGTGGGCACCCTCGATCGGACGGGGGAAGCTACCGGCGGGGGTCCCGGCCGGGCCTCGGGTCAGCCGATGGTCACCCTCGAGGTGAACGTGGACGATGCCACAGGCGAAACCCTCGCCCATGCCCTGGCCCGCTGCCTAGAGGCGGGAGCCCGTGATGCCTGGGTCACGCCCATCGTGATGAAGAAGGGCCGCCCGGCCCACGTGGTGAGCGCCTTGTGTGATCCGTCCGCAGTAGCCGTGGTCGCCGAGGTGTTGACGTCTGAGACGGGATCGCTCGGCGTACGGGCCCACACCGTCCAACGGTGGTCGGCAGCTCGGACCATGGACGAAGTAGTGGTCGACGGACATCCGATCGAGGTCAAGGTCACCGCCGGTCGGGCCAAGGCCGAACACGATGATGCAGCCCGCGTGGCCGCGGTAACCGGTCGTCCGCTCCGTGAAGTTCTGGCTCTAGCCGAGGCTGCCTGGCGGGCCGCCGACTCAGACCCGTCCGAACCGGCCTCCTAGTCTGGCTCGACGATGACCGACACCACCCACCGCGAGACTCCCGACCGCCTCTACTTCCGCCAACTCCTGTCCGGCCGGGACTTCGCCACCGAGGATCCGATGGCCCGCCAGATGGTCAACTTCGTCTACCTCATCGGTGATCTGGAGACCGGCGAGGCCGTGGTGGTCGACCCGGCGTACGACGTCGACGGCATTCTTGATGTCCTTGCGGCCGATGACATGCGTTGCACCGGTGCGCTAGCCACCCACTACCACCCGGACCACGTGGGTGGTTCCATGATGGGCTTAGACATCATCGGGGCCGCCGAACTACTGGAACGAACCTCGGTTCCAATTCACGCCCAGCGTGACGAGGCTGGATTCATCGCCGAGGTGACCGGTCTGGGCGACGGTGAGATCGTCGGACACGACAGTGGTGACGTGGTCACCGTGGGAGCCATCGACATCGAGCTGATCCACACGCCGGGCCACACGCCGGGCAGCCAGTGCTTCTTGGTTGACGGCCGACTGGTGGCCGGCGACACCCTGTTCCTCGAGGGCTGCGGGCGGACCGACCTCCCCGGCGGCGACCCCGCGGCGCTGTACCACAGCCTCCATCACCGTCTAGCCAAGGTGCCCGACGACGCCGTGCTCTACCCCGGTCACCTCTACTCGCCGCAACCATCGGCCCCTATGGGCGACACCCGGCGAGACAACTTCGTATTCATGCCCCGTTCCGAGGAGCAGTGGCTGGCCATGTTCGGCCGCTGAACTGGCCCGCCCTGCCGCCGAGAACCCGGCCCCCGAACTCCCAGCCCCCAAGAAGAGAAGAGATGACCGTGTTTCGTGCCCTGCGACTCGACAAGTCCGATGGTGAGTTCCGACGGGAGTATGTAGAACTTGACGACGGGGATCTTCCGTCAGTAGGTGACGCCGACCAGCCCGAGGTGATCGTCGACGTCGAGTACTCGACGGTGAACTTCAAGGACGCACTGGCCATCGCCGACCAGTCGCCCATCGTGCGTTCGTGGCCCATGGTGCCCGGCATCGACCTGGCCGGCACGGTGGCCTCTTCGGACGACCCCGAGGTTCCGGTAGGCCAGCGGGTGGTTGTGAACGGTTGGGGGATAGGCGAGGAGTCCTGGGGTGGGTTGGCTCAGCGGGCCCGGATCCGCGGGTCGTGGACCGTGCCCCTACCCGAAGGTGTATCCACCGCCCAGGCCATGGCCATCGGCACCGCTGGCTACACGTCGATCCTCTGCGTGCTGGCCCTCGAGGACCACCACGTGACACCCGATCGTGGTCCGGTACTGGTCACCGGTGCGGCGGGTGGCGTGGGGAGCGTGGCCACTGCCCTGTTGGCTGCTCAGGGCTACGAGGTGCACGCCTCCACCGGCCGCCCGGAGGAGGCGGACTACCTGACGGCTTTGGGCGCCTCCACCATCGTGGAGCGGTCTGAACTGTCCGAACCGGGGGGTCGGCCACTGGCCCGAGCCCGGTGGGCCGGGGCGGTGGACGCGGTGGGTAGCCACACGCTGGCCAACGTGCTGGCCCAGGTGCAGCCTGAGGGCTGTGTGGCGGCCTGCGGCCTTGCCCAGGGTATGGACCTCACGACCAGCGTGGCACCGTTCATCCTGCGGGGGGTGACCCTGCGTGGCGTGCACTCGGTCCACGTGCCCCGTGCTCGACGCATTGAAGCCTGGAGACGTCTTGACGAGGATCTCGATCGGGATCTGCTGGCCTCGATGACCAAACTGGTGGGTCTCGACGATGTGTCGGCCGTTGCCGACGACGTGTTGGCCGGACGGATCCGGGGCCGGGTTGTCGTCGACGTCCACGCCTGAGTCGCTGACCGGGAATCGGAGAACGGGGCATCATGCGACTGGGTTTGGGGGTCGACGTCTGGGCCGCGCCGCGTGTCGACCTGCCGCTACGTCGGATCCTGTTGGCTGAGAAACTCGGCTTCGACTCGGTGTGGACCGCCGAGATCTACGGCGCCGATGCGGTCACCCCGCTGGCCTTCCTGGCCGCCCATACCCGGTACCTCCGCCTCGGCTCAGCGGTCGCTCAGATTCCGGCGAGGCCACCCACCACTGCGGCTATGCAGTTCGCCACCCTCGAGGCACTGGCCCCCGGACGTGTGGTGTGTGGACTGGGACTGTCGGGCCCGCAGGTCGCTGAGGGCTGGTACGGCCAGCCGTGGGGTCAGCCGTCAGCACGGTTGCGGGACTACGTAGCCATCGTTCGACAGGTATTTCGCCGCGAGGGGCCGGTGGTCCACGACGGCACGGAAATCCGTCTGCCCTACGACGGCCCGGGCTCGACCGGGTCGGGCCGACCCTTGAAACCGATCCTCCATCCGAACCCCGATCTGCCGATCTTCCTGGCAACCGGTGGGCCGGCCAACGTGCGCCTCACCGCTGAGGTGGCCGACGGTTGGTTGCCGCTGGGCTACACCCCGGGGAGCGCCCACCTCTACGCCGAGGACCTGGCTGTCGGCCTGGCTCGAAGCGGCCGGACCATGGCCGACCTCGAGGTCCAGACAGGGGCCACGGTGTGCCTGACCAATGACGTGCGGTCCGTTCTGGACGCCGCCAAGCCAGGAGTGGCCATGCGGGTCGGTGGTTACGGGACCGCTGAACACAACTTCCATCGCGATGCCATGGTCCGACGGGGATTCGGCGAGGCGGCCGAGCGGATTACCGAGCTGTTCGTGGCCGGTCGGCGGGACGAAGCCGCGGCGGCCGTGCCCGACGACTACGTGGATGACGGGGCCTTGGTCGGATCCGAAGCCCGGATTGCCGAACGCTTCGAACAGTGGCGGTCGACCGATGCCACTGGTCTCACCGTGCGACCCGGTACCGATGAGGAGATGGTCCTGCTGTCTCGACTGGCTGGCTGCGAACCACGGCCCGACGTCGACGTTCCCTGACTACCGGCGCTACCGGATTTGGGGTCGATCAGGTGGTGCGCGAGGAGGGACTTGAACCCTCACATCCTTTCGGACACAGGAACCTGAATCCTGCGCGTCTGCCAATTCCGCCACTCGCGCGAGTCGCGGAGGAAAGGCTAACGGGGTCGATGATGTTCCCGCCGCGCTGAAATGGCCCGCCAGCCACCGGTACCATCGTGCGACGGTGCAGCCGACCGACGGGTGGTGAGGGACAGGTGATGGTGGCCCGCCGACCTCGAAGACGGTCGATCCGATTGGTGATCGGTTCGGCCACCCATGTCGGTCGAATCCGTGACGTGAACCAGGACGACGTCGCTTCGGGCGACGACGTGTACGTGGTGGCCGACGGAATGGGTGGTCATCGAGGAGGCGAAGTGGCATCAACGGTGGCCACCTCAGCCGTGGTGGAGGGGTTCACAGGCCCCGACCGGGCCTCGCTGGTCCGTGCGGTGCGTCTGGCCAATCGAGCGGTCCTCGAGCGGGCCGCTGCCGATCCCGAACTGTCGGGTATGGGAACCACCCTGTGTGCGCTGGCCGTGGTTGACGGTCCAGGAGGACAGGGAGGGCCCGATGCACTGGCTGTGGTCAACATTGGTGACAGCCGCGTGTACCGCCTTGATGCCGGTGGGCTAGTACGGGTCAGCGACGACCACAGCCTGGTGGCTGACTTGGTGCGGGCCGGTGAGCTGACACCGGACGAGGCGGCCGTCCACCCACAACGCAACATTCTCACCAGGGCTCTGGGGATCGAAGCCGATCCCACCATCGACAGTTGGGAACTCCCGCCGGCCCTGGGAGACCGCTTCCTGTTGTGCAGTGACGGGTTGTTCAACGAGTTGGATGATGCCCGGATCAGCGAACTTCTGGGCGACGGCCCGGCCCACGAGGTAGCCGGTCGACTGGTGGCCGAAGCGGTCGTCGAGGGCGGGCACGACAACGTCACTGCGCTGGTCGTAGAGGTGGTCGACGGCCCGGAGGTCCCGCCCAGCGGGCGTCCGCCGATCCCTGCCGCCCGGCCCGAGCGGATCACCGGTCCTGTCCGATCCCGCCCGAAAGGCGATGACCCGCGGGCCACCCTGCGAGCCGCTATCGGCTCGGTGGTTGCCGTGGTGATCGCAACGATCCTGGTCCTGTCGTTGTTTGCTGGCCAGGGGTGGTTCATTGGGAACGACGATGGGGACGTGGCGGTGTTCCGGGGGCGTCCATCTGGGATCCTGTGGTTTGATCCAACCTTCGTGGAGGGCGGAGATCTACGGATATCTCGCCTCGATGACTCGACCCGGGCGGCCGTGCTGGAGACGATCCCGGTCGGAACTCTGGAGGAGGCCAGGCGTCTCATCGAGGGCTTCCGATCCCATCTGAGCGACCAATGACCAATTACAAGCGACTAATGACCAATCACGGGCGACGGTCGGCCCAAACCGGCCCCCGGTAGAATCCTCCGCCGTGTCAGCACAGGGCCCCACCGTCTTCAATGGGCGGTACGAACTCCACCGGCAGATCGCCCGGGGAGGCATGGCCGACGTCTACCTCGCGCGCGATCTCCTCTTGGATCGACCAGTGGCGGTCAAGGTCCTGTTTGACGAATTTTCCCGAGATCCCGACTTCGTGGAGCGGTTTCGTCGGGAGGCTCAGGCCGCAGCCAATCTGAACCATCCCAACGTGGTGAGCGTCTTCGACTGGGGCGAAGAGCAGGGCACCTACTTCATCGTCATGGAGTACGTGGACGGCCGGAGTCTGGCGGAGATCCTCCGCTCCGACGGGCCCCTGCCTGCCGATCGGGCCGCCGAGGTTGCCGCCGACATTGCTGCCGCGCTGGCCTTTGCGCACCGCAACGGTCTGGTCCACCGGGACGTGAAGCCCGGAAACGTATTGGTCACCCCCAACGGCCACGTGAAGGTGGCCGACTTCGGAATAGCGACGGCGTTGGTAGGGGCCCGCAACGACCTCACCCAGTCGGGATCGGTCATGGGAACGGCCACCTACTTCTCGCCCGAGCAGGCGCAGGGACGACCAGTCGACCCGCGTAGCGACCTGTACTCCCTCGGCGTCGTGCTCTACGAGATGATTCTTGGGCGACCGCCGTTCACCGGCGAGACCCCGGTGGCCATTGCCTACCGGCATGTCCAGGACAGCCCGTTGTCGATGCGAGCCGCTGGTGCCGCCGTGGCCGAATCGTTGGAGGCCATCACCCTCAAGCTGCTGGCCAAGAACCCGGTCAACCGCTATCCCACTGCCGAGGACCTTCGGAGTGACCTCAAGCGTTACCGGGACGGCGCACACGACCTGCGAGCCATCTCGCAGGTCGCCATGGTGTCACCGGTTAGTCCAATCGCCCCGATCCCAGCGCCGTCCGGGGACTTTGGGGCGGCCACCGGCCACCGTCGCGATGATGGGCTGCGCCGTACGGCCATGTTCACCGTGGTGTTGGTTGGCCTGCTGGTGGCCTTCGGCTACTTGGTGTTGGAGTTCGTCGACACGCTCGGGGTGGGTGGCGACAATGAGCCGGCCCAGGTGGGGATCGAACTGGTCGAAGTACCCACGTTGATCGGTCAGCCGTTGGATGAGGCCCGGACCAGTCTGCGCGATGCTCGCCTCAGCGTTCAGATGGATTACGAGACCAACTCCGACTTTCCTGAAAACACCGTCTTTGCCCAGGATCCGTCGGGCGGCACCAAGGTCGAGCCCGCCGACACGGTCCGCCTGTGGATCAGTCGGGGGACCGGACCGATGATGCTGCTGGACGTCCGGGGCGATCAGGCTGTGGATGCCGAACGCGACCTGGAGGCTATGGGTCTCAAGGTTCAGACGGTGGGCCAGGAACATCCGGTGGTTCCAGCCGGCGAGGTGATCGACCAGTCACCTGATCCGGACGTAGAGATCATTCCGGGCGCGCGGGTCATTCTGTTCGTGTCGACTGGGCCGGCCGTCGAGGAGGTGCCCGACCTTTCGAACCGGCCTGTGCTCGATGCGATGAACATCGTGTCGCGTCTTGGTTGGCGGGCCAGCACGGCTGAGGAGAAGAGTCGCACGGTGCCCGAGGGCCAGGTGGTCCGCACCGAGCCACCGGCCCGAAGTGAGTTGGCGCCCGGTGGCACCGTGGTCATCGTCGTGTCTTCGGGTCTGCCTTTGGTGCCCGTCCCGGCGGTCGAAGGCATGCGGGAGGCCGACGCGGTCGCTGCGTTGACCGATGTTGATTTGGTGGCCAACGTCCGCAGCGAGGTTCTGCCGGCCTACAGCCCCAACGATGGGCGGGTCATCAGCCAGAGCCCGGTGCCGGATGGAGAGGTCGACCTGGGGACCCGAGTGACCATCGTGATCGGACGGGCCGAGGATCCGACCAGCTAGCAGCGGGCCCGATCTCCGGGTCAGGCGACCCGGGCCAGGAAGTTAGTTAGCAGATCGTGTCCGTTGGCCGTCAGGACCGACTCGGGATGGAACTGCACGCCCTCCACGTCGAACTCGCGGTGTCGTAGCCCCATGACGAGTCCGTCTTCACTGGTCGCCGTGATTTCCAACTCGTCGGGGATCGAGTCCCGGTCGACGATGAGCGAGTGGTAGCGGGTGGCTTCCAACGGAGCGGGTAGGCCGGCGAAGATTCCGGCGCCCTCGTGTTGGATCATCGACGTCTTGCCGTGCATGACTTTCGGCGCCCGCACCACCGAGCCACCCCATGCGGCACCGATGGCCTGATGGCCGAGGCACACCCCTAGCAGGGGTACTCGTCCGGCCGCCCAGTGGATTACCGCTGTGGAGACGCCGGCGTCCTCCGGTCGTCCCGGCCCGGGGCTGATCAGCACAGCATCGGGAGCTAGGGCTTCCACGTCGGCCAGCGTTATCGCGTCGTGGCGGTAAACGAGCGGATCGGCACCGAGCTCGCCCAGGTATTGGACGAGGTTGTAGACGAATGAGTCGTAGTTGTCGATGACCAGGACGCGTGGGCTCACTCTTGAGACGCTAACCGAACCGATTCGAGGCCCCAGCAGGTTCGGACCTCGGGATGGTGGCTGGGGGCCGTATCCTCGTGGACATGTCGAGTAGCGAGAACGTCAACCCCACGTCGGACCCGTCCCCTGAAGATTCTGTCGAGGGTGGTGCCACACCGCCGCGCCCCCGGCCCGCCAAGAAGCGGGTCCAGGGAGGTCGGGTCACCCCGAAGGGCACCCGTACTGGTGCCCCGGTGGACCACTCGATGTCAGCGGGTCATGCATCGTCGCCCACCTGGATGACGGTGCTGCTTTTCGGCCTGTTGGGACTGGGAATTTTGATCATCTTCTTCAACTATGTCGGTTGGATGCCCGGTGGAACCAGCAACGGTTTCCTGATGCTGGGCCTCGGTTCGATCCTCGGCGGGATCATCACCGCCACCCAGTACCACTGACCAAGTTCGTGCTGGGGTCCGGCGGTCGAACCGGATCGCATCTTGGAATCACATCCCTGTGATTCACCCACAGGCGTGTCCACACCCTGTGGAAAACCATCGCTTTAAAGAGCTTTGAACAGGCGCGACGCGTCCATTGAAGGAGGGTCACTCTTCGGTGGCTTGAAGCTCCATGTCGTCCATGCAGTGACGCGGTGGGTCGGGAATCTCGTCAGGGGCCACCGTCATTCGGACTTCGGTCCCGCAGAGGCTGCAGCGGTACTGGAGCTTCACCTTCCGGAGTTCGCCGACCGGCGGAGGTTCGGGAATTGGAGTGGCTAGGGCCCGCAGCACAGTGATGCCCATGCGCAGCATCATCACGGCCACCGCGATAGCAATGATGATCTTCAACGTCAGCATCTGGCCAGCCTAGGACCGGCTAGGGAACGGACCCGGAGGTCGAGTGGCCCTAGTTCACGGATCTCCTCGTCCAGCGGGGTCCGGTCCCCCGGTAGTGTCCGCGTCGGTCGAGTCCTGCCCACCTGACCGGAGGTATTTCCATGGAACTGACCACTGACGCCAACCTGGCTCTGCTGATCCTTCGGGTGGTGGTGGGTCTGACGTTGGCCGCCCATGGCTGGAACAAGTTCACTGGCGGGGGGAAGATCCCGGGCACCGGACGGTGGTTCGACAGCATCGGGATGCGCCCCGGGAGGCTGAATGCCTATCTTGCGGCGTCGACAGAGCTGGGAGCCGGCGTGCTGATGGCCGTGGGCCTCCTCCATTCGTTGGCTGCCGCGGGCGTCATCGGCGTGATGACTGTCGCCGGTTGGACGTCGCATCGCAGCAACGGGTTCTTCATCATCAAGGAGGGCTGGGAGTACGTTTTCGTGCTCTCGGTGGCCGCTCTCGTGTCAGCTACCACTGGCCCCGGCTCCTGGTCGGTGGATGACGTCCTGGGCATCGCCGACGACCTCGACGGCATGACCGGGCTGTGGATTGCGCTGCTGCTCGGCGTGGGCGGTGGTGTCGTCCAGATGCTCACCTTCTACCGGCCATCCAGCGTGGCGCGGGGCGACTGACCGGACCGGCGGATAGTGCCAGACCACCTCAGGGGCCCGCTGGACGAAGACCTGGACCTCCGGGCATTGGAGGAATGGCTGGTCGACCGCCTCTCTGACGACGGGGTCGGGGCCGTGCGATTGGCGGCACCGGTCCGACCCGAGGGCGGCTACTCGGGAGAGACGCTGATCCTGCCTGCCGTCGTCGAGAAGGATGGCCGGGAGGTTGAGGAGCGCTTCGTCGTGAGACGGGAGCCTCCGGAAGCGGCCATCTACCCGGCGCAGTCGCCGACCACCACCGTCGAGGTGGAGCTGCAGTGGCGGGTGCTGCGGGGACTGGAGGACCACTCCGAGGTGCCCGTGGCCCCGTCAATCGGCTTCGAGCCGGACGGGAAGATCCTGGGTGGACCGTTCTTCGTGTCCGGCTTCGTAGCCGGCGACATACCGCGGGAGGATCCGGCCTACGTGGCCGAGGGCTTCTATGCGGAGGCCACGCCTGAGCGCAGGCGGGCCATGAACGAGGCGGCGGCGCAAACCATCGCCACGGTGAACCGGGTGGACTGGATGACCGCCGGCCTCGGTCACCTGGTCCCGGAGGGGTGTGAGCCCACGAACCTTCGCCAACTGGACCTGTGGGAGGAGTTCGCCACGGGCGAGTTGCGAGGGCGCCTGCATCCGACCCTGGCCGAAGGTTGGCGGAGGCTCAGGGCCGAGGTTCCACCCGATGCTCCACCGGCTCTCTGCTGGGGTGACTGCAGGCTGGGGAACATCTTCTGGGATGGAGCCAGGCCGGCCTGCACGACCGACTTCGAGGGGGCGACCATCGCCCCGGCGGAGTTCGACCTGGGATGGTTCTTGAGCTTCGACCGGTGGATCCACGAGGCCTGCGGGAATCCCCGCCTGGACGGCGAGCCCTCCCGGGAGGAGCTGGTCGGGGTGTACGAGCGGGCGTTGGGACGCCGGGCTGTGGGTGTGCGCTGGCACGAGGTCTTCGGCGCGGCCCGCTACTGCGCCGTCGTCCTGCGGGTCATGAACCGCCTGGAGGAACGCGGCCTCCTGCCACCCGGGAGCGACCTCTACCTGGGCGGCGGGGTTACTGATGCCCTGCGGATGCAGTTGGAGGAACGCTGAACCGGCGGCCCACCTACGGTGACGGCATGCAGGTCATCCTGAGCGACGATCACCGTGCCCATTTCCCGTCCGCGGAACTTTTCGAGGGTGGCCTGGTTCGGCCATTCGAGTGTCCGGAACGATGGGACCACGTGGTGGCCGCCCTGGATGCGGCCGGGTTCGAGGACCGTCATGATCCTGAGCCGGTCGACCTGGATGGGGTCGTTCGGGTCCACGATCCTGCCTACGTCGACTTCCTACGGACGTTCTGGGAGGACTGGACGGCATCTGGGCATACGGGCGACGCCATCCCCACGATGTTTCCGGTGCGGGGACTCCGCCACGATCGGGTGCCCCTGGAGCCCGATGGTCGGCTGGGGTACTTCGCCTTCGCCGCTGAGACGGCGATCACCGCCGGGACGTGGAGGGCCGCATCGGCTGCTGCGGCAATTGCCCAGACCGGGCAGCGCCTTGTCGCCGCCGGGTCGCCGGCGGCCTTCGGACTGTGCAGGCCGCCGGGCCACCATGCGTCGTCCGACCAGTTCGGCGGCTACTGCTTCCTGAACAACGCGGCCATCGCCGCAGAGGGGTTCCTCGTCGACGGAGCCGATCGGGTGGCGGTACTGGACATCGACTTCCACCACGGCAACGGCACCCAGGGCATCTTCTGGGAGCGGGCCGACGTGCTTTTCACGTCGCTCCACGGGCACCCGGCCGACGCTTTCCCGTACTTCCTCGGTTATGAGGACGAGACGGGGGCCGGTCTCGGAGAGGGCTGCACCGCCAACTATCCGATGCGCCCCGGCACGGGCTTCGCCGAATGGTCGACGGCCCTAGACGATGCCTGCCGGCGGATCCTCGCCCACCGACCAGATGCCCTGGTGGTGTCGCTGGGCGTGGACACCTTCGAGGGCGATCCGATCAGCTTCTTCCGCCTAGCCACCGCTGACTACCTGGAGGTGGGCCGCCGTATTGGCGCCCTGGGCCTGCCCACCCTGTATGTGATGGAAGGTGGCTACGCGGTGGCGGAGATCGGCGCCAACACCGTCAACGTCCTGACCGGACACATCGGCTGACCAGCAGGCTCCCTGACGCCTGATCCGGTGATCAGACGTTGTCCCGTTCGGCCAGCTGGCGCTTGGTGGCGACGAGGCGCCAGGCATCCTCGACCACGGCGGCCACCTCGTCCCAGTCGAGGTCCACGTCGAGCCGCAGGCCGACCCATCCCCGGGGGCCCACGTAGGGGGGGACGAAGAACCGGTCCGGTTCCTGGTCGACCAGCTCGGCCTGTACCCCGGCTGCCGCCTTGAACCACAGGGTGGGACGGTCGTCCTCCTGATGGTGGTGCAGGTTGCAGAAGGCCGTACGCCTGACCACGGCGAAGGTAGGCATGCCGTGGTTTATCCGCTCCTCGACACCGGGCAGTGGGAGGCAGGCAGTCCGTAGCCCGGTCAACAACGCCTGATCCTGAGCGTCACGATCCGTGGTCATCCGGTTATCGACAGACGACGATTCATGGTGGAGCTGATGGGAATCGAACCCACGACCCCCTGCTTGCAAAGCAGGTGCTCTAGCCAACTGAGCTACAGCCCCGTGTGGTCCCGTCGGGACGCGGCCCAGCGTACGAGGAGGGTGACCGTGGTCGTTGGCCATTCGGGTCATGCCGGCGGATGCATTCTTCCGCCAGCGGTCAGGGAATGACGAGCTGGAGCGGGGTGTGACGGGCGAGGACGTCGAGGTCGATGTCGGCGTGCAGGATGGGGATACGGGCCTCGATGGCGGCGGCGATGAGGCAGTCGATGAGTCGGCGTACGGTTTCCCCCTGCCCAGAGGTTGTAGCGAAATTGTCGGGGCTTTTGCGGGCCGGCTCCTTCGTGGAGACTGTGGGTCTTCTAGTCCGGCTATTGGGGGTGACGAATGGTTCCAGGTATGGATAGTGAGAAGTTGTCAAGGCGGACAAAGCAGCCAGGGCACGATCAGACGTTCCGTGCTTCTGAGGCGAACTTCATGGAGGTAGCCAGAAGGTGCCTTGACCCGTCCAGGTACCGAGTTGAAGAACAACCACGAGAACTGGCTCACATCTTCGATGACCAGAGCGGAGAGTCGGTGCTCGGTGTTCAACCTGAGGCGGTTGTTGAGTCCCTAACGACAAAGCGCCGCTTTTTCGTTGAGGTAAAGAAACAAGGGCCACGCGGCAATGCCGAAGAGCGGGCTTGCAAGCACCACACAGTCCGATTCGTTCAACACCTACACGACCTATATGAATACGACTATCACCCATACGTAACCGTGTTCTGCGAGAACCTTGCGACCGACAGGAGATACACCCTCAAGTTCCAATACTTGTTTGAACCTGACAACTACTTCCTCTGGGTCGGCTACGACCTAGACAACTTGAAGAACTACCTAGAAGGTCGCTGCCAGGCGTGGCTTGACTGAGTAGGTGGGTCCGATGGTTACCAGAAGTGAGGGATACAGACGGGGAGTCCCCAAGGAGGAGGAGGCCCTTCAGGTTGTCGAATCCTTCTTGGGGACTCGCCGTCTTTGTTCCACTTCCCAGGCTCAGGTGGCAGCGGCACGACGGTAACTGGGAGTTCCGGGGTGATAGCCAGGCCGAGTCAGTCGAGGCAGTTCGCACCCTGCTCGGTCTCTAGCCGTTGAACAGAGAACCCTGGCCAGATGGAGATTGGACGTTGTCGGGTTCTTTGGAGAACCCCTCGGTCATCCGTCGCACGGTCGCTGGCTCACCCGCAATGACCACGTACTCGAGATTGCGGAGGTGTGAGACCTTGCCGACTTTGTCACCGTCCGGGTTGAAGATCCCGATCTGGGCGCCGACGTACCGTTTGGAATCAAAGGCCAGAGCAACCACCTCACCGTGAACGCTGCAGAGGTCGATCAGGTCCTCTTTCTCGATCCAGGATTCGTCGTTGTAAGACAGGATGACCACTTCAGCCTTGACTGACGTAATGGCATCGGCCAGCACAGCGGGCATCTCGCGCTTGCGGTTGTAGGCACTCTTCGTTTCTGGGTCACGCGAATCGATCCGTTTACACGCGACGCCGTAGTGCTCTGGGTTGTCCCAGGCCACGAGGGTCTCCCAGATGTGGTAGTTGGTGAAATAGCGGTGCTGGTTGTATGGCGGGTCCAGATAAGCGAGATCGAATGGACCGATCTGTTTAGCTAGTTCGTTCGCGTCACCTCGGAGCACTTCTCCGCCTCCCGGCAGGAGTTCCGGTACCCGGAGTTCAAGATCATTGAAGGAACGTCGTGCCCATTTCTTCACGTAAGCCATCTGCACGCCGGTCGTTGAGTCAACGCGATCGGCGGCTTCGATGAGGCTCGTCAAGAGAATCGGAAACAATGGCGACCCTCGGAACTCCGCTTCGAGAACGTCACGGATCGCATCCACGCGCTCACCGTTGAATGGCTGAAAGAAACGTGACTGCACACAGAACGTGTCAGTGAAGTAGCCGGGGGAACCAGGCACATGGGATAGATAATCCAACGCCTCTGTGAGTTCCTTGTTGGAAACCGAACGACTATCAGCGGCGATGTAGCACTGCGCGAAAACCTCCGAGTACCGAGCAATGTCGACAGCGGTGACATACCCGCCCAGCCGCTTGAACTCTTGGGCAACCCTTGTCGTGCCGGTGAACAGGTCCAGCGCCGTGGTGGCCCCCGATGCTTCGAAGAGTTCGCCCAAGACAGGAACAAGGCGCCGCTTCGACCCGATGTATTTGATCATTCGCTCAACCTGCCTGACACGACTGGCCCATTCACCCGTCTACCGGCATTATGCCGACCGCCGGTGACAGTAAGGGTGCTTGGCCTCGAACCGGGGACAGTCACGGCGCTAGCCCGGGTCCGGCGCATGGTGGAACCGTTCGCCGGGAGCCCAGGGCTTAACGAGACCTGATCCGGCCGGGGATCTCGTACCCGGATCAGGAGGCGGGTCGCCGCCTGTGGATCCCGTCGGGTCAGGCCGCGATGGGTCGCCCGAACGGCAGGTCGGTGAGCCAGCCGGCCATGAAGGCCTCGGCCCGTTCGCAGGCACCCAGGATCGGACCGTCCCCGTGGCCGAGAACGTCACCGATGATGGTCGACACCGTGTCACGAACCGCGTCCACCTCGCCGACGAGGGGGCCGGCGGTGGTCACGAAGTCCGGGAGGGCCAGCACGCCGTTTCGCCGGCAGTGGGCTACCGCCCTGGTGGTCAGCGGGAGCGGACCGGTGGGCACGACGGCCCGGACCCGGAGTTGATCTGCAACTCCGTGGTCGATGGCGCCGACCTTGGACCCCACGAACAACAGGTCTGCTGTCGCCGTGAGTGGGTCCGGGGCTTCGACGAGCGACAGGCCACGCCCGGCCAACTCGTCGAGCAGGGCCGGTCCGGCCGATCCATCAATCACGGCGGTGCTTGCGTCTGGGCAGGCGGCGAGTCCGGCGGCCACCGCCCCGGCTGTAAGCAGGACGGCGTTGGACGGGGTCTCGACGTCGCCCAGCTCGCCCGCGGCAACGCCCTTACCGGCGGTGAGCCGGTAGTCGACGTCCCACCCGGCCACCTCGGCGACGAACGCGGCCACAGCGGTGTCACGGCCATCGGGAGCGGCGTTGATGCCGGCCGAGATCCCGGTTTCCCGGCGCTCGAGGACGGCCAGGGCGTAGGTGGTCGACCGAGCCAGGTCCCTTGCTCCCCCCTGGAGGATCTTGGGTGCACATCGCACGCCGCCGGTCCCGGCCACATCGGTGAGGTCGATGGCCACGAAGGCGTCGGTAGAGGTGAGCTTGCGGATGAACACCGGTCAGCTGTCCGACTGCTGTTCAGCGGCTTCAGGGTCGAGAGCGGCGATTACCCGGGTGACGTGGAGACGGGCGTCATCGAGACGGGAACGGCAGTGGCGGATAAGTACGTCGGCCCGCTGCACCCGCTCGGCCAGCAGGTCCACGTCGGCGGTGTCGGACTCCAGGGTCCCGAGGATTTGCTGGAGTTCGTCGAGGGCTTCGGCGTAGCCGGGCAGGTCCCCATCGGTGGTCACTGGTCGCCCTCCTAGCTGGCCGGGTTGTTGTCGTCGACGGTACTCGCCACCTGACCGCCGGCCAGCGTCGTGACCAGGGTGTCGCCGGTGCTCACGTCGTCGGCCGTGCGGACCAGCGAGCCGTCGGTCCGTCGGGTGATCGACCAGCCACGGGCAAGTATCCGGATGGGGTCCAGAGCGCGTACCCGGGCGGCCAGGCCGTCGAGTTGTCCGCCTTGTCGGTCCAGGAAGGTTCCTGGACTCCTGACGAAACGAGTGGTGGCCGTCTCGATCTGGTCGGCGTGGCGGGTCAGTCCGGCCGATGCCGACCGGTTGGTTCGGTGGGCTACCTCGTCGAGACGGTCACTGGCTCGGTCGACAGCAGCTCGGGCCCGGTCGGCAATGGTCATTCGCAGTCCGTTGACGGCATCGGAGAACGCCTGGACCTGTTCGACGAGGGCGGCCGCACATGCCGTGGGCGTTTTCAACGCCGTATGGGCCGCTTCGTCGGCCACCGAACGGTCGATCTCGTGTCCGATTCCGGTTACCACGGCTACGTCGAGCGCGGCAATGGTACGGGCCAATACCTCAGCGTCGAAGGCCGCCAGGTCAGTGGCTGAACCACCACCGCGGATCAGGGCGATCACGTCGGGCTGGTGGGTAGCAACCACAGACAGAGCTTCGGCGAGATCGACGGCCGAGCCGTGGCCCTGGACACGTGCGTCGTGTTCGAGCACTTCGAAGGGCAGTCCGCTGCGGACCAACTCGTCGGTGAAGTCGGCATGGGCTGCCGAACCCACGCTGGTCACCAGCCCAATTCGCAGGGGTGGCACCGGTATGAGGTTGGCCCGATTAGCCCGTAGCAGCCCCTCGTCGGCCAGGGCATGGAGCAGGCGGTCGCGTTCGGCGGCCAACAGTCCCAGAGTGAACGTGGGGTCGACGCCGTGCATGATCAGTTGGAGGCGACCGCTGGGCGGGTAGAAGTCGAGCCGTGCCCGGATACGGAGTTGCAGGTCGTTGCCGAGGGCCAACCCGCCGGCCGAGGCCAGCGTCTGGTCTACGCCGGGGCGCGCTCCCTTGAAGAGGGCCACGCTGAGCTTGGCGGCTACCGCTCGTCCCGGTACGTCAGATGGCTCCACCAGGTCGAAGTAGGCGTGGCCACTCCGGGCATCGTGGAAGCCCGATATCTGGCCCTCGACCCACAGGTCTTCGGGGAACAGGGTGGTCAGTCCGTCCTTGAGTAGGTGGGAGAGGTCCTCGACGGACAACACGGGGAGCTCACCCGATGGTTCGACCACGAGTCGAACCTAGCCGTGGTGATTCCAGGCTGGGGTTCGTCACCAGAATGTCATGGCCGACCTTGGACCGACGTCTCTACCTTGGGTTACTTTCCTGTATCTCGCCTAGATGGTTTAAGGCCAGATATTCCAAGTATTGGCTATCGGGCAGGCAATTTCTATGGTCCAGCGGCCGATGGTTCAGCGGCCGGTGGAACTTAAGGGGGTGAAACATGGCTATAACGCTCGAGGAACGTCCTATGTCTGACGTGCCGGCGTCGACGGTCACCGTGGCCAGCCTCGCTCGGGACTGGGCATCGCGCGAACCCTCCCGTATTGCCATGCGGGAGAAGGACTTCGGCATCTGGCAGGAGATCTCCTGGCTCGAGACCTGGGAACTGGTGCTCGATGCCGCCCACGGACTCTTGGCCCTCGGAGTACAGGTGGGTGACCGGGTGTCCATCCAGGCTGAGGATCGCCCGGAATGGGTGATCTTGGACCTGGCCACCGTGGCCGTCCGTGGGGTCACCGTGGGTTTCTATCCGACCAACCCAACGGCAGAGGTGGAGTACCTGCTCACCGATTGTGAGTCGACGGTCCATCTTGCCGAGGATCAGGAACAGGTCGACCGGGTTCTGGAGATCGATCGGGCCGGGCTCGGCAACCTCACGAGGATTCTCTACTGCGAACCCCGGGGAGTACGCCAGTACGACGACGAACGTCTACTGGACTGGAACGACTTCCTGGACCTGGGCAGGGATCACCGAGCGGCCCACGAGGGCGCTGTCGAGGCGCTCATGGAGGCAGCGGAGGGCGACGATGTGATGACCCTCGTCTACACCTCTGGAACCACCGGGCCCCCGAAGGGGGCGATGCTGACCAACGTCAACACGGCCTATGCCATCGGAAAGATCACGGCCGAGGACGGATTGAGGGGAAAGCGGGCGCCGACCGCCGATGACCTTGTGGTCACCTACCTCCCGTTGTGCCATGTGGCCGAACGAATCTTCTCCACGTGGCACATGGTCTCGTGCGGGCTGTGCCTCAACTTCGCGGAATCGATTGAGACCGTCACGATCAATCTGCGCGAAGTCCAGCCCACGTTGTTCTTTGCCGTTCCCCGCATATGGGAGAAACTCCACGCCTCAGTGTTGATCAGAGGCAACGATGCCTCACCGTTCAAACGCCTCTGGCTCCGGTTTGGACTTCGCCTGGCCACCGTGATCGGCCGGGACAAGGCGGCCAATGGTGGAAGCCATACCGTTCGGAGTCGCCTGCTGGCCGCCATTGGCAACCCATTGGTCTTCCGAGCCATGAGAGAACGCATCGGGTTGCGGCGGTGCTGGCACGCAGGGTCCGGTGCTGCGCCCATTGCCCCCGAGGTGCTCGAGTTCTTCATGGGCATCGGCGTACCCGTCTACGAGCTTTATGGCATGACCGAGAACGCGGCAGTGGCCACCACCAATGTCCCGGGTCGGATGATTCTGGGCACGGTCGGTGAGCCGTACCCCGACATCGGTTTTCGCCTGGACCCCGAGACCGGCGAGATCCAAACGAAGCACCCCGGGGTCTTTGCCGGCTACTGGAACAAGCCCGAGCAGACGGCAGAGACGTTCACCGACGACGGATGGCTCATGACCGGGGACGTCGGCGAGTGGGTGGACGATTCTCATGTCCGGATCATCGACCGGATCAAGCACATCATCATTACGGCGGGCGGTAAGAACATCTCGCCGTCGGAGATCGAGAACAGCCTCAAGACCTCGTTGTACGTCAAGGAGGCCATGGTCATAGGCGACCGTCGGAAGTTCCTCTCGGCGCTTATCGGGATCGAGTTGGACACCGTGGGTGACTGGGCCCTGAGAAGGAACATTCCCTACACCACCTACCGTGACCTTTCCGAGAAGCCCGAAGTCTTGGAGCTGATCCAGGGCGTGGTGAACGAGACCAACAATAAGTTCGCCCGGGTCGAGTCAATCCGGGAGTTCCGGATGATTCCCAAGGAACTGGACCATGAGGACGGCGAGCTCACAGCAACCCAGAAGATCAAGAGGTCTTCCATGGAGGAAGCATTCAATGAGCTCATAGAAGAGATGTACGCGTGAGTGGTCTCCCTCTGGTGTTGGCTGCCAACGCCTTTGACACCTTCGTCCAGACTCTCTTCAAGGCCTTAGCTCTAGGGTCGCTTTATGCGCTTCTGGCGCTCGGATTCGTCCTTATCTACAAGGCCACCCAGACGGTCAACTTCGCCCAGGGGGCCTTGGCCCTGGCTGGTACTTGGTTCTTGTCCATTATTTTCATGGATTGGAACGTTCCCGGACGCTGGATCGGTGGCCCGGGCTGGTTCCACTGGTTCATCGCGCTGGTGTTGGCGGCAGCCGCGACGGGAGTGCTTGGGCTTGTCATCGAGCGGCTAACAATCCGGCCGATGATTGGTGAACCCGTCTTCTCGATGGCTGTCATCACCCTCGGCCTTGAAGTAGTGGTCCGCGTCGTTGCCTTTGATGCGGTTAACACAACGCCTCGGGTCCTCGGTATCCCATGGGGTGCCGAGACCTTCAAGATCGGAGGTGCGATGGTCGCCTGGTCCTATGTGGCAGCCATTGGCATGGCAGCCGCTGCCTTTCTCGGGACTTGGCAGTTCTTCAAGACGCGAACCGGTGTCGCCATGCGGGCCACAGCGTTTGATCAGGAAGCCGCATTGGCCCAGGGCATCAGTGTCGGACGGATCTTCGCCATCGCCTGGGCGGTTGGGTCTGCTCTTGCTGCAATCTCTGGGATCTTTGCATCAATGCCACCTTGGGGACCGGCAGGCATGGCCAGCCGGGAAGGAGCGTTCTTTGCTTTTCGAGCACTGCCAGCGGTCATTCTCGGTGGTCTGGATTCGGCCCTCGGAGCACTTGTTGGTGGTCTCATCGTTGGTTTCGCGGAAGTGTTTGCTGGCCAATACCTCGCTAGGTACACAGGGGTACTTGGGGCCGGCTACCAACAGGTCGTGCCCTACGTCGTCATGCTTATAGGCCTTCTGGTCAGGCCGTACGGCCTGTTCGGCACTAAGGAGATTCGGCGAGTATGAGGGGTCGACCGAACCTTTACATCTCGTATGAGAGCGAATCGCAGCTCATGCCGACAACCACCAAGAAGGTTCTCTTGGGTCTTTTTCTCTTGGTTCTCGTGCTAATGCCTTTCGACCTTCCGGTCATCGATCAGATTCCGTTCGTTCGCTTTCTGGGCGAGAACGTTTGGCTTCGGTTGATCAACAGGACAATGTGCTTTGCCATTGCTGCGCTTGGCCTCAACATCTTGATGGGCTTGGCCGGCCAGATCTCTATTGGCCACACCTTCTTTGGTGGCGTCGGTGCCTATACGGCCGTCTTGGTCGGGGGTAAGGGTTCTGCGAACCTTTGGGGGTGGGGCCTTCCGATGTGGCTCTGGCTTCCTGCTGCCGGGGTAGTCGCTGCGGTAGTAGGCATAGCGGTGGCCCCCGCTGCAGTTCGAGTTCGTGGCCTGTACCTGGGCATTGTCACTCTTGGCCTGATCTTTATCGGACTCCACCTATCGCGAGTCTTTCCTGAGATCGCGGGCCCAGGTGCTCTAGGTCGAAAGTGGCCAAGAATGGAGCTCCGTCTCTGGAAAGAGGAGGAACCAATCCTCGACTTCTCCAGGGACGGCCACTGGTTCTGGTTCGACATCAACAAGAACCAGAAGACCTATCTGTTCCTGCTGGTTGTTCTCATCCTGATGGCGTGGATGGCTGCCAACCTGGCTCGGAGCAGGACTGGTCGTGCTCTGCAGGCCATCCGGGATCGTGACGTCGCTGCCGAGATCATGGGTGTGCCCGAATACCGTTACAAGACCACAGCGTTCGCGATTTCGTCTTTCTACGCCGGGATTGGCGGGGCTCTGTTTGCCTCACTCTCTGTGCAGCTACCTCCTGAACAGTGGGGTCTCATTGGTGCAGTGAATTTCATCGCAGCCCTCCTTATTGGTGGGATGGGACGAGTGTCCGGAGTTTTGATGGGTTCCTTTTTCGTTATGACGTCCCATCGCTTTGTCGAGGAGATAGTCGACTGGATGAAGCACCAAGTCGAAGAGGAAGGGACATTCTCGGCTCTGTTCGATTTTTTCATCAGTACGGGTCGTGGCGATGGGGGCGTTGTCTCGGTAATGGAAACCGCTCTTGGCTACCCGTTGCCAGTTAGTGCCCTTGATGACATCATCTTTGGCCTCCTGATCATCTTCTTTCTACTATTCGAACCTCAAGGGCTCTATGGGATCTGGATCAAGATTCGCAACTACTGGAAGGGGTGGCCGTTCAGCTACTGAGCCGCCGCCCGCCAACAAATCTCAGGGCCTATTGGGCCCACTGGGAACCAACAACATGAGGGGATTACTGACATGAAGCGATTTACCAGAGTGTTGGCGTTACTGCTGACATTCACGATGGTCGCCGCGGCCTGTGGCAGCGACGACGATGGGGATGCTGCGCCGGCTACTACGGCTGCGCCGGCTACTACGGCTGCGCCGGCTACTACGGCCGCGCCAGCTGCGCCGGCTGCGGATTCGTCGGATGCCATCAAGTTGCCGATCCACAACTGGTCGTCCCAGATCGCCGGCGTCTACGCCGTTGGTGCGATCCTGGAGGCAACCGGTAACTCGGTGGAGTACATCTCGGCGGATTCCACGCTGGTGTACACGTCGATGTGTGAGGGTGACATGGACCTTGTTCACGAGGTTTGGGAGGGCGCCTTTGGCGTTGCCTTCATGGAGCAGGTCGACGCGGGTTGTGTGATCGATGCGGCAACGCACGACGCCAAGACCCGTGAAGAGTGGTGGTACCCGTCCTACGTTGAGGACGTGTGCCCG
>MPLU02081356.1_pt1 | contig 23897 bp, 18 predicted proteins | sample 1617381 | NCBI WGS metagenome assembly MPLU02 (sample SAMN05944801, study PRJNA350692) | marine metagenome | biome: marine; feature: ODZ; material: water; isolation source: 90 m water sample filtered on 0.2 um supor filter | place: Pacific Ocean | collected 2012-04-08 | depth 90m m
CAGTAGGACAATCTTGTACAACATCTAGTGGACAAGGAACAATTGTTGCCTATAACCCTAATACAAATGTATTAAGAATAAAAGATATTACAGGTACATTTACAGAAGGACAATTATTATCAGCAGATTCAGGTGGTTCAGGAACTATTGCAAAAAATGATCCTGCTTCAGCAACAATTAATGTAGTTTCAGTTGCAGATACAGATGGAATTTTTATTAATGAAGATGGTAAGTTATCTGAAAGTACAATGAAAGTACAAGATAGTTTATACTATCAAGATTTTTCTTATGTATTGAAAGTTGCTAGTTCTATTGCAGTATGGCGGGATGCATTTAAAAAGACAATGCATACAGCAGGATTTTATTTTACAGGTCAAGTAGATATTACAAATAGAATAGACGCCAGAGGATCATTACCAATGATTGGTGCTGTTTCAGGTAGACAAGAAGTTGAAATACCATTAATTGCAATTCTTAATACTTTATTCTCTACAATATTTGGTAGAAGATTAGGAACAGTAGATGATGGAACATCTTTAAGAGCAAATGCTCTTGAATCAGGAACAATTGATTTAGACCCACAAACAAATGAACATTTTGGTCCTAATCAAAGGGATGTAACTTTAAATAGAGCTGGAATAGACTTTGATTATTTAAGTAGAAAAAGAGCAACAATCGGTAATCAATTTGTTAAATCTGGTCACGCATATGCAGGACCACGTTGGGGAACACTTAACAAATACGCAACTTCTATATTTGCAAATGATATAGGATATACATTTAGAGCATTTAATGAATTAAAAGTATTTGGTACAAGGACTAGTTTAGATGGACAAAGTGGAATATTCTTAATGTCTTCTGACCCTAATGGTAAAAATGTTAAGATGATGACTGCTTTTCCTTCGGTAATTACATTTAACCAAAATGACTTCAGTAATACAGTTGTAAGGTGGGATGATGAAGGACCACTTTTTGATGATACAACACCGTAAAAGATTATAAATAGTAAAGTAATTTAAAGGAAGAAATGGCTAAACAATCAATATTTTTAGGAACAGTATCCAATGATGGAACAGGTACTAACCTGCGTGGTGGTGGTAGTATCATAAATCAAAATTTTGACGAAATCTATACAGCGATTGGTGATGGTAGTAATCTAACAGGTTATATTACTATTGAAGATACAAGTTCTACAGTAGATACAGTAAATCTTGGTGAAAAATTACAGTTCATTGGTGCTAATGGTATTACAACAACCGTTGGTAATAACGAAGTTCAAATAGCAATAGACGGTACAGTTCTTACAGAAACATCAGCAGATACATTAACTAATAAATCAATAGCTTTAGGTGTTAATACAATTACAGGAACCGTAGCAGAATTTAATACTGCTTTGACAGGTGATGATTTTGCGACAATTGCTGGTACAGAAACTCTTACAAATAAAACTTTAACAAGTCCAGTTATTAACACACCAACAGGTGATGTTGCAACTAAAGACGGTACTCAAACTTTTACAAATAAAACTTTAACAAGTCCAGTTATCAACACACCAACAGGTGATGTTGCAACTAAAGATGGAACACAAACTTTAACAAATAAAACAATAGATACTGGATCAAACTCAATTACAGGTACGTTATTTACTTTTGCTGATGATACATCATCAATTAATACTATAGTACAAGGTGATACTTTAAAATTTTCTGGTGGTAACGGTATACAAACAACTTTAAGTGGAGATTTAATTGAAATTAAAGCTTCAGGAATTACAACTACAGAATTAGACGCAAGTGCTGGGATTGTAAATACACAATTAGCAAATAATTCAGTTACTATTGGTTATACAGCAGTTGAATTAGGATCAAGTGCAACGCAAGTAAGTGGATTATCAATAACTGGTTCTGCTTACATAACAATTAACGGACAAGGATCAGCAATAAGATTTAATCATCCTAACCTTGCTAGTTTTCCTACAGCAGCAACTTATTCAGGTTCGCCTGCTTTAGATGAAGCAACACTTAAACCTTATATCGCTTCAGCGTCAGGTTGGATAAATTTATTAACAGAAAATGATGGTGTTGATAGACACTCAAATGTTAATATAACAGGAATTGCAAATGGTGAGGGACTTGTATGGAATGCTTCAACAACAAGATTTGAAGCAGGTTCACTTGGTGGAACAATTGGTAGATACGAAGACGCTTCAGCAAGATTTGCAGTAACTTATAATAGTACAACTTCATATAGATTTACTTCACACTATGGAACAGTTGATAATCCAAAAATTTTTATAAAACAAGGTACAACTTTTGCTTTTGATTTATCTGCTTTATCAGGATCACATCCTTTTGCTATACAAACTTCAAGTGGTGCTTTCAATTCATCAAATAGAATTTCAACAGGATTAACACACGTTGCTTCAGATGGAACAGTTACAACAGGATTAAATGCTCAAGAAAAAACAAACGGTGTATTATACTTTGATGTACCACACGACCAATCTGGACCTATATATTACGTATGTACTGCTCATCCAGCTATGGCAGGTACAATAGAAGTTAATACAAAAGGATCAGGAAAAGTTTTACAACAAGTTAATACTCAAACAGGTGCTGTTAATACAGGAACAACAATATTTCCAGAAGACGACACAATTCCTCAAAATACTGAAGGAGATGAGTATATGACTTTAGCAATAACTCCTAAATCTGCTACAAGTACATTAATGATTGAAGCACAAATATTTTATTCACAATCAGCAGGTACTAGAGGTGGTGCAGGAATATATAAAGATACAGGCGCAGACGCATTAGCATTTACATCTAACTTTATAAAAGACGCTACAAGTATGGGTAATATGACAGTTATGTATTCAGAAACATCTGGAAATACTACTGCTAGAACATATAAAGTAAGATGTGGAAGTATTGCAACAGCAGGAACATTTACATTTAATGGTCAAGCAGGTTCAAGAATGTTTGGTGGAACAGTTTTAAGTACAATTAGAATTATAGAAATAGAAGCGTAGAATAACTTGTATAAATATAGATAAAGGAAAATAAATGCCAGCGATTATAACAAATAAATTCAGAATACACAACTCGGAACAGTTCCAAGAAGCGTTTTCTGAAGCTTCAGGAAATACTTTTTATTTAGGAATAGGAAGACCTCAAGGATTTACTACTTCAACAAGAGGAGATGGTAGAACAAATAACGAGGGTACAGATTTATTACCTGTAACTCCTCCTGATAATGAAAACACACAAAATTTTACATACGATAGTATGCTTGCTTGTAAAAAAATTGCAAGTACAAATGCTGGATTTGTAGTTCCTAGAAGAAATTGGATAACTGGTACAGTTTATGATTATTACAGACACGATTACGGTGGATATATAACAGGTGGAACAACAGCACAAACTTCAAATAGTGGTGCTGCTACTTTGTATGACGCAACTTTTTATGTTTTAACTACTGCTAGAAACGTATATAAATGTTTAGATAATAATAATAATGCAACTTCAACTGTAGAACCTACAGGAACATCAACAACAATATTAACAACTGCTGACGGATATAAGTGGAAGTATATGTACACTTTAACTGCTTCTCAACAAGCAGATTTCTTATCTGTAGATTTTATGGCAGTTGGTACAAATGCAACAGTTAGTTCGGCTGCTGTAAATGGTGCAGTTAATATAATTAAAATTAAAACAGCAGGTTCAGCTGGTACAGATGGAACACATACAGGTGTTGCAATACGAGGAGATGGATCAGGTGGAGTTTGTTCAGTAACTATTGCTTCAGGTGCAGTTACAGGTGTAACCGTAACTACTCCAGGAACAGGATACACATACGGATATATTAAACTTACAGATATTAATGCCGCTGGTGGTGGATCATTAATCAGTACAGAATTAGATGTAATAATTGAACCAAAAGGTGGACACGGATACAACGCAGTACAAGAGTTAGGTGGTTTCTTTGTTATGTTAAATACAAGTTTAGAAGGAACTGAATCAGCAAATTCAGGTGACGTAACTGTTGCAAATGACTTTAGACAAGTAAGTTTGATAAGAGACCCAAAAGCAGGTGGAGTTGCCGCTACGGCTACTACACTACGAGCAACTTCAGCAGTTGTTGGTTCTGGAAACACAGGAACATTTTCTGTAGATGAAAAAATTTCACAAGCAAGTACAGGTGCAATTGGTAAAGTTGTAGAATGGGATCCATCAAATAAAATATTATATTATATTCAAACAAGACACAATGATGAGGGAGTAGATAGCAACGGTAATCAAACAGCGTTTAGTGGCACAAATATTATTACAGGTGCAGATACATCAGCGACTTTAACACCTGCAACAACAACAGGTACAGTTAATAGTCAAGTATTTGCAAATGGATATTCTAGTTCAGAAATTGACCACGGTTCAGGTGAAATAGTCTATGTAGAAAATAGAGCACCAATCACTAGAGCTGCTGACCAAACCGAGAATATCAAACTGATTATAGAATTTTAGGAGAGATAAATGCCAAGTCCAACAGATTTTAATTTATCGCCCTATTATGATGACTTTGACGAAAGTAAAAAGTTTCATAGAGTTCTTTTTAGACCAGCATTTGCTGTACAGGCGAGAGAATTAACACAAGCACAAACTCAATTACAAAATCAAGTAGAGAGGGTATCAGACCATCTATTTGAAAAAGGTGCTATGGTTATACCTGGAGAAATCGGGTACGACTTAAATTTAACTTCAGTAAAACTTTCAGCAAAATCAAACTCAACTTTAGCAGATTATAAAGGTGTAACTTTAACAGGTGCAACTTCAGGACTTGTTGCAAAAGTTATAGATGTTGCAGTTGCAGATGGAACTGATCCAGATACATTATATGTAAAATATTCAACAAGTGGATCAAATAATACATCAACTGCTTTTTCTGATTCAGAAACTTTAAATTGTACAATCAATAGTTTAGCTGCTACAGCAACTGTTGATTCAACACATATAGGTTGTGCTGCTGAAGTTCAAAAAGGAGTTTATTATATTAATGGATATCACGTTGAAGTATTAGGACAAACTGTTGTTCTTGACAAATATACAAACACACCTTCTTATAGAGTAGGTTTAACAGTTACAGAATCTTTTGTAACTCCAAATGAAGACGCAAGTTTAAATGATAATGCTCAAGGATCATCAAATCAAAATGCTCCTGGCGCTCATAGATTTAAAATTGATTTAACATTAACAAAATTATCTTTAGCTTCAACAGCAGATAAAAACTTTTTAGAATTATTAAGATTAAAAAATGGTATTTTACAAAATAGAGTTAGAAATACAGAATACGGAGTATTAGAAGATACTTTTGCTCGTAGAACGTTTGACGAATCAGGTGATTATATTACTAAAGGGTTTGAGATAGATGTTAGAGAACATTTACTATCAGGAAATAATAGAGGTATTTACGCTTCAGGTTCAGGTGGTGATTCATCTAAATTTGCAATAGGTTTATCTCCAGGTAAAGCATATGTTAAAGGTTATGAAATAGAAAAATTAGGAACAACTTTTGTTGATGTAAATAAATCAAGAGATTTTGATACACAATCAAATTTAAAAACTAGATATGATGTAGGTAATTATTTAAATGTAACTAATGTTTATGGTTCGCCAGATGTTGGTTTCGTTTCAGGTGATATAGAATCATATAAAGGACTTTCTTTATATAAATCAGCAACTGCTGTTAGAGGAACTGCTAACGCTGGAAGTCTTTCAGGTATTAGTACAATAGGAAGAGCTAAATCAAGAGGTTTTGAATATTCAACTGGTACTGCTACAAATAATATTTTTTCAAGTTTAGGTTTAAATAGTTCAGTTTTTAAACATTACATATTTGATTTAGAATTATTTACTCACTTAAATATTAGAGAAGCAACAACATTTACAACTGGCGAAACTGTAACAGGAGGTACTTCAGGTGCTACTGGTATAGTTCAATCAGTTGGAACAGGAGAAACAGTTACTATTAATAATATAACTCAATCAAATCCTGCAGAAGTTCAAATTGCAACTGCTCATCAATTACAAGATGGACAACAAATAACAATTGCAGGTGTTGGAAGTTCTTGGGCAATTGATTCAGTTATAACTACTGGTGGAATATTTACAGTTAGAGATAAGGGTGGAACAAATTGGTATCTGTATAAAGAAGATGGAACAACTCCTGTTAATTGTACAAATCCTGGTACAGGTGGTACGGCAACTCACGGAGTTGTAGTACTTTCAAATGTACAAGGTTCTTTTGCTCAAAATGAAACAATCACAGGTGGAACATCAAGTAATACAGGAACTATACAAGCAGATAGACTAGGAAGAAAAGGAGTAAGAGCTTTTGGAACAGATGACATTAAACAAGTTGCAATGGCAGGTTCTCCTACGTATACTTCGGATGTATTATCTGATAATGTTAATTTGACAGGTACGATATCTGTAACAGGTGCAGGAAAAACAATCAATGGATTTGGTACAAGATTTACAGATGAATTAAGACCTGGAGATAAAATTACATATACAACTGATACTCCTCTTTCTGAAACAAATGAAGTTGCTTATGTTATTAATGATACAAGTTTTGCAGTAACTACTGGTGCAGGTGCAAACGTAACTAAATCATCTTTTACTAGAGGACGTGGTGAAGTTAAAGAAGCAAGTAAAAATATTTCTATCTTTAAAATGCCACACGAAACTATTAAGACATTAAAGACAACTAATAATTCTGGTATAACAGATACAAATTTTGCAGTTAGAAGAAATTTTACAGCAACACTATCAGGAAATGGTGACGCTTCAATTACAGCAGGAACAAATGAAACATTTACTGGATTAGCAGAAAAAGATTTTTCTGTATCTATTATGGCAACTGGTGGGGGTGGTTCTGGTGCTGTGGGAGATGTATTAAGTTTAGAAGGTACTAACCATTTAGCACAAACAATATTTTCATTAGGTGGTTCTCCAACTGGTAAAACTTTAACATTGAATTTTGGTACTAGTTATGCAGGACATAAAATAAAAATTTTAGCAACAGTTAATAGAAGTGTTGCAGGTTCTAAATCTAAAACTTTAAATAGTTCGCAAACAGTAGCAATTTCTTCTCAAGCAATTATAGAAAGTGGAATAATCGGTTTAGCTAAAGCAGATGTTTATAAAGTAGATAGTGTTCATATGGCTGCTGACTTTAGTACAGTTGCAACTACAAGTGATACAAATATTACAGATAGATTTAATGTAGATACAGGACAAAGAGATAACTTCTATGATGTTGGAAGATTAAGATTAAAAACAGGTGCATTAACACCTACAGGAAGATTATTAGTTACATTTAGTTATTTCTCACACGGTTCGGGAGATTACTTTGATGTAGACTCTTATGCAGGTGTTGTTAATTATGAAGATATTCCATCATACGAATCAGCAACAACTGGTGAAAGATTTGAATTAAGAGATACTTTAGATTTTAGACCAAGAGTTAATGACTCTTCAACAATAAATTCAGGTAATCAAGACCGTACTTATGACGGTACAGGTGCTTCAGAATTAGATATAATAAAATTTGGTACAGATATTACTTCTGACTTTGAATATTATTTACAAAGAGTTGATAAAATATTTTTAGACGCAAATGGAAAATTTCAAGTATTAAGTGGTGCAAGTTCATCAACACCAGATATTCCTGGTTCTTTAGATAATGCTATGCATATGTACACTTTGTTTTTACCTAGTTATGGAATAAACACAGCAGACGTTAGTATAGAAACAGTTGACAACAGAAGATATACAATGAGAGATATTGGACATTTAGAAAGAAGATTAGAAAATGTTGAATATTATACTCAATTATCTTTATTAGAAGTTGCCGCTCAAACATTACAAATACAAGACGCAGATGGTTTTGATAGATTTAAAAATGGATTTGTTGTAGATAATTTCACAGGACACTCAATAGGTGATCCAGGAAATGCAGATTATAAAGTTTCAATGGATATGGCAAAAGGTGAAATGAGACCAACATTTAATGAGGATGCTATTCAACTTATTGAAAGTGATGGTGATGGTACAGCTATTCTTGCCGCTGATAGAACAGCTGGACAATATCAAAAAACAGGAGATTTAATTACACTACCTTATAGTGAAAATGCTTTAATAACTCAACCTTATGCAAGTAAATCAATTAATGTTAACCCATTTGGAATATTTACTTGGATAGGTTCAATTGCATTAACACCAGCAAATGATGAATGGAAAGAAACAGAAAGAGCGCCAGAATTAACAATTACAAATGATGATGGTTCTTGGGATACTTTAGTTAAGGATTCTGGTAATCCAAATCTTCAATCTGTAGAATTAGGAACAGTTTGGAACGAGTGGACAAATAATTGGACTGGACAACAAACAACTAATAGTACAGAAAGATTTGAACAAAGAGGTGGTCACGGTTGGAGAGTTATGGAAAGAGATATCCAAACAACTACATCAACTGGTACAAGAACAAGAACAGGAATTAGACAAGTATTAGTTCCAAAAACAGTTACTACAAATATCGGTGATAGAATTATAAGTGTAGCGTTTGTTCCATTTATTAGAAGTAGAACAGTATCATTTACAGCTACAAGAATGAGACCAAATACAAGAGTTTATGCTTTCTTTGATAGTGATGATGTATCTACTTACATAACACCAAATGGTGGTTCTTTAGGTGGTAATCTTGTCACGGATACTAACGGTTCTGTAACGGGAACTTTTGCAATACCTGATCCTAAAGTAGATTCAAATCCAAGATGGAGAACAGGTCAAAGAATTTTTAGATTAACAAGTTCATCTACAAATGTTTTAACACAAGCGCCAGATACGGCTGCTAATGCTGAATATATTGCCAGAGGAATTATAGAAACAGTACAAAATACAATTATCTCTACAAGAACAGCGGGTGTTGAATTTAGAGCAACTAACGAAACAGAAAATATTACAAGAACAGATGTCCAACGAGGTGCAAGTAGACAAGTTGGTTATCACGATCCATTAGCACAAACATTTATGATAGATGATGAAGGTGGAGTTTTCTTAACATCTATAGATTTATTTTTCAGTTCTAAAGACGCTAATATACCTTTAACTTTACAAATTAGAAATACAGTAAACGGTTATCCAGGACAAAATATATTACCATTTAGTGAATTGTCATTAAATCCAGCTGATGTTAATGTAAGTACTGACGCAACAGTTAAAACTACATTTACGTTTCCAAGTCCTGTATATGTACAAGAAAATACAGAATATTCTTTTGTATTAATGGCTAACTCAACTGATTATAATTGTTATGTTGGAAGATTAGGAGAAACCGTAATAGGTTCAGATAGAACAATATCAGCACAACCATATGCTGGTGTAATGTTTAAATCACAAAATGGTGTAACTTGGACAACTGAACAAAACGAAGATATTAAATTTACATTGAAGAGAGCAGAATTTGAAAATGTAACTGGAGATGTTCATTTAACAAATGATACTTTACCAGCTAGAACACTTAAAAACAATCCAATTAGAACAACAAATGGTTCTGATATTGTTAGAGTTTATCATCCAAATCACGGAATGCACGGCACATCAAACAATGTGACCATTTCAGGAATACCAGCAGGAACATATAATGGATTAGCACATAGTTCAATTAATGGAACATATACGACTATATCAAACGTAACTTTAGATAGTTATGATATACAAATACCAGGTTCTACAAATGCAAATACTTCAGGAGATATTGGAAGTAATGCTGTGACAGCAACACAAAATAGAAAATATGATGTATTAAATTTATCAGGTGTTCAAACAATGAAAGTACCTGATACAAGTATTGAATGGTATATTAGACCAACTACTGGACAATCAATGCACGGTTCAGAATCAGAATTTAGTTTAACTCCAGTTGCAAATAAAGTTGCTGTTGTTAATTCTGAAAATATACATTTTAATAGTCCAAAAGCTATAATGAGTGGAATAAATGAAACAAATGAAATGTCAGGTCAAAAATCATTTTTCTTAAATTTAAAACTTTTAACTACTAATACAAAAGTTTCACCAGTTTTAGATACACAAAGAATGAGTGCTTTTGTAATTTCAAATAGATTAAATAATCCAACTTCTAGTAATACACCAGATTTTGTTGATGATATTGCTTCAACAGGTTCATCAACAGCTGCTGTTTATTTAACTAAACCTGTAGTGTTAGAAAATTCTTCAACATCTTTAGATGTTAGATTGACTTCAAATATTAGGTCAAGTTCAACTATACAAGTTTATCATAGAACATTAAGTGCTGAAGGTGAAAGTAAAATTGAAGATTTATCTTGGACACCATTTAATACAGATGGTTCAGAAGATACATCAATAGCTCCTGCTGAAAATGATACAACATTTAAAGAATACAAATATTCTGTAGCAGGGTTGAATCAATTTACATCATTTCAAATTAAAATAGTAATGAAAGGGTCAATATCATCATATCCTCCAATTGTAAGAGATATGAGAACGATAGCATTGGCGATATAAGAAAATGGGTATATTGAAAGTTGAAGGACACGCAGATTTAATTAGAGATGTTAAAACTAATGCAATAGTAAGAACAAGCAACGAATATGCTGTTTATATGAGAAGAGTAAGACAAAGAGAAGAGAACGCAGACAAATTAAGAGGTGTGTGTTCCGAGATAAATAATTTAAAGAAAGAATTAAGAGAAATAAAAGATTTAATTAAGAAGGTTGTAGAGTAAAATGGCAGTAAGACAAATATTACCAGAACAAACGTTAGAAACGTTAAGACTAGAGTTTAATGCTTTGGCGGCTGATGATTTTGGCGATATAGGAACGTTAGACTCTTCAATGTCAGCAACAACTGTTATTGGTGCAGTTAATGAATTAGCTGGTCAAATATTTTCTGCTGCTGGTTGGAAGATGGAAGACGCCACTTCAACTGTACAAACAGTTGGTGCAGGTCAAACAGCTAGATTTCTTGGAACATCAAACCAAATAAATGCTGTTGTATCTGTTCCAGATATATTAACAATGTCATTAACAGATGATGTATCTATTACAACTTCTGTATCAGCTCCGACTGTAAATGCAGGTAATTTAACTTTATCAAGTGGTTATATTACAGACTCAAGTGGTTATGTAAACTTTGATAACGAAAATATACAAACAACTGCTGAAGTATCTGGTGGTACAGGTACTTTTGGAACAGTTGTAGGTACAGGTGGAACTCATACATTAGGAACAATTCAAGTTTCTGGTAATCAAATTTCATCTACAGATTCTACTGAATTAATTATTAATGATAGCTTACGAGTTTTAGGAAATATTTTAGTAAATCAAATTGGTACTTTATCAGGAGACCAAATTACTATATCTAATTCTTTATTGATAGGTCAAAATAAATCTATCTTTTTTGAAGGTGCAACAAATGATAGTTTTGAAACAAATTTAACTGTAGTTGATCCAACAAGTGACCAAATAGTATCACTTCCTGACGCAACAGGAACAGTTGCTTTAACAAACACAACAGGATATGCGACTGGTAGTATTTTTACTGCTTCAGTATCTTTAGTAATATACAATTCAGCAGGGGTAGCGCAAAAGACGATTGTTGGTAGTGCGAGTTAGGGGTATTAATTATGGCTATACGAGCTCCTTTATATTATAGCGCAGGCAATTTGAAAGAAATGACTTCTGCCGAAGTCAATGAAATTGTTTCACAAATAATATATCAATATTCATTAGCACCTTCTGTTGCATTATCAGTAATTGGTTCTGGTGGTAATATAGGATCAATAACAGATACAAGACAACAAGCTGGTGTTATGTCAACTCATAATTCATCTTTTCCAGCTGAATCAACAACAAACGAACCTACAACGGTAACTATTACCTACGATAAAATTACAAAGACAACAAACTCTGGTTCAGCTCCAACTGATTCAGGAAAAACTTGGCCTTGTTATAGAACAGCGACTAATAATATTCAAGCAATGTCATTGCAAGATATTAAAGATACTTTTCTTCATCCTGCAATAGATAAATTAGTATTGTCAAGTTTAACAACTGAACAAGGTGGAACATATCATATTAATACTTCAAATAGTGTTGGAGGTTCTACTTTAGTTGACGCAACACCAATTTTTGTAAATACTCAAGCAGATACAACTGCTTATTCAGATGACGCCGCTGGGTTAGGACAAAATTATGATAAATCACATTCAAGTGGTGGTAATAGTGGTACAAATACAATAACTGTAAATAATGTAACTGATTTAGAAGTTGGTATGACAATTTTTAGACAAGACAATTCAACACTACCAGATAAAACTACAAATCCTACTTATATAACTGATATTACTGGAACCACATTAACATTAAGTCAAAATTTTACAGGTAATGCTTCAGGCACATATACAATTGGTGGTGAAGCAGTAGACCAACCTACAACAATTCAAAATTATTATTTACATAGAATAGATGGTAATAATCAATCTACAAAAACACCACTTTATGTTACCGCTGGAAATGATTTAAGAGAATATGTAACAGCAGATTTTGCTACTTTGTTAGGCAATGCTCTTAAATATACTGCTGGTTCTTCAACAGATGGTTATAAAATAAATTATAGTTATACATCTGGAACAAATAGAGGTTCTGGTATGGCAGATACAATATTAACAGGTACAGGAGATTATAAAACATACCAAGTTGATGGAGATGATTATAGAGCGCAAGAGTTTCCAACTGGTACACCTACAACATCAAATACTTGGTATTTGAAAATATATAAAAGTTAAACAATGAGAATTTATTATGAAAATATTATTAACTGGTTCTGATGGATTTATAGGAAAAAATCTAAAGGCATATTTAGAAGTAAGACATCATACTATTATTGAGATAGACCGTAATAGTGGTAAAGATTTATTAACCTGTGATTTAAAATATGATGTAGATTGGGTAATACATTTAGCAGGACTATCTGGTGTTAGAGATAGTTTAGAAAATTCTACCGAGTATTGGAAACAAAACGTTATCGTAAGTCAAAGAGTATTTGACCATTTCAAAGACACAAAAATTTTATACGCAAGTTCAAGTACTGCATACGAACCTTGGAGAAATCCATATGCAATGAGTAAGTATTCTATGGAACAAATTGCACCAAAAAAATCTATTGGTATGAGATTTACTACAGTCTATGGACCAGGTGCTAGAGATACTATGTTGATACCTAGAATATTAAGAAATGACGTACCATATGTTAATACAAATCATTGGAGAGATTTTATTCACGTAGACGATTTATGTACAGCGATAAATACTTTAATATCTTCAACTGAAAGTGTATTGCCATTTGGAGATGTTATAGATATTGGTACTGGAGAAATACATAAACTAACTGATATGCTACAATACTTTAAGATTGATACTAAAGAAAAATTAGCAGATGAATCTGAAAGAATATTAAATAAAGCAAATATATCATTTTTAAAATCTTTAGGTTGGAGTCCTGAAGTGAATTTAAGAAAGTATATTACAAAAAACAGGAGAACAAATTAATGATAACTAAAGATAATTTTATTACAGCATATTTTATAGATAGCGAAAGAAAAAATATTGAGATTTTATTAAAGGATGTTGATAAAGTAAAATCACATATAGTTGAATATGATATGAAGTATCCAGTTTGTCAAGAGTTATTAAAGGTTTGTACTTTAGACCAACTTCACGAAAATACATATAATAAAAAGAAAGGTGAAAAAGCAGAATTTGAAGAAATGGTAATGAGAATTGCTAAAAAGAATAATATGATAGTAGATGATAGTAAGGTAAATGATAATTCTTTTAGAAATGTAGTTAATGCTTTATTTAAAGAAGATGAAAATCCAGACCATTTGTTTGCATTGAAACTTGCTTTATTTGAAGTTGAAAAAATTAGAAATTCAAAAGATGATGAAAATAAAAAGAAGTTAAGGCAATCTAAAACTAAAATTGAGGCACTTCAGGTTGCTTTTGATTTAGTAAAATGAATATAGAACAATTATTAGATAGTAGAAGACAAGTAAGAGTTTTTGATGATATTAATATTCCAGACAAATTATTAATTAGAAATCTTTTAAATACAACACATAGATTAGTACCGTCTAAGCAAAACTTATTACCATATAAGGTACACGTTTTAGGACCAGAGTGTAAAAAAGAAAAACTAATTTTATATAATTTATCAAAATTAAATGATACAAAAGATGTACATAATACTTGTAGTCTTGCGCCTTATGTTTTAATATTTACTAATAGATTAGCAAAAACTAATCCAGCAGTACAAAGAAGAATTGATAAACAAGGTCACGATTATTTTATGTGTGACCCAAAAGAATATAAAAAAAATGTTGATGGAATTGAAGTAGGTATGTTTGCAAGTACATTAACAGCTCTTTGTTTAGAAAAAGAAATAGACGTATCATTTATGAAATGTTTTCCTCATTGGCCAGGTGGTCAACATTATTGGAAAGAATTGCCTTTTGTGGATGAAACTCCTTTTTTAACAATGAGTTTAGGATATAGAAAAAACAAACAACAACCAAGACATCAAGGATTAGTGGGAGAAGATAAACCAGAGGTAAATGAAGTAATTAATTGGATATAAAATGATAGTGAATATAGTATGTACTGGTAAACCAGGTGATGGATTGTTGCGTTATAGTTATGAACATTGCTGTTATTTAAATTCTGTTGGTATTGAAAGTCAAGTAGTTATTATACCTAATCCTAAATTTACTAAAGAAGATTATATAAAAGCAATTAAAGACCAATATAAGATTTATGAAAATGTTGTTTTTGACCATTACACACCAACTACAGATGAAATAACTTTAGTACTAGGTAGAAGTATGATAACTTTACCATACCTAGAAAAAGACAAATATACTAAAGACCAATTATTAACTTTACATTTATTATTTACTAATAAAATAATAGCACTTTATTCAGAAAATCATCCTAGAGATTATCAATTAGCTAGAGCATATTTTAATACTGTTTCACCTCCTAAAAAAGTTTATGACTTATGCGATTATGAAGTTTATACAAATGGAGTTGGTAAACAATATCAAAAAATAATTAACTTTGATGTATATAAACCTATAAAAGATGATATTCAATTTAAATATTTATTTTTAGGAACAAATGAAACATATTATAAAGAAATTGAGAAAGTAATTGACAAGTATCCAGACCACGGTATTATAACATATAATGAGAAATGGATTAATCCCAAATTGAATAATCTTTTTGCTCCTATTGATAATATACTAGGTAAATTTGAAACATATGTTTATACAAAACCAAATTTTGATCCAGCACCTAGACTTTTTGTAGAATTTAAATGGTTAGGTAAAAAAATAGAGTATTTACGAGATAAGAATATAAAAGATGGTGGTATGGTGTACTGGAACAGACCTGTACCTACAAAGCAGATATATTCAGACAACATAAATATTCTTATTGATTTGATTAGGTATTTGGTACCAATGAATGAACGGAAAAAAAAGAGTATGCTTGGTGTAATTCAAGAAGTACAAAAAAAATATTTACCAGCTATTAAAAAGGGTTGGGACAATAATATCTTACCACAGACTTCTAACTTATATTATAAAAGAGGTTGGGATAAGAATCCAAAATTTCCTAAAGGTCAACAAGAGATAGAATTATCTAAATTATGGATAGATAAGTCTATACAAACTAGTAGGAGTATTGATTCAATAGATAGAATTATAAAAAATTTTAAACCTGAAAAATGTTTACCAATTACTTGTATTAAATCTTTAAATGAAGACAAGTATTATGTAATTGATGGACAACATAGAGTTATAATTTTTGGATTATTAGGTATTACTAAAATACAAGCAGATGTTCAGGAAGAAAAGAGTGTTAAAGATTTTTATTTACCAAATGATGAAATTTTAGTTGACAAAGAAACAGGAATATGAAAAAAATATTATTAGTTAGTGGTTGTAGTTTTACAGATAAACTTTTTATAAGTGATTATCATATCAAGTTAAATACATTTTGGCCTAAATGGCCAGAGATACTAGCAAAAAAATTAGATATGGAAGTTATTAATCTTGGTAAAATGGGAGCGGGTAATGAATATATTTACTCTAGTTTATTGGACGCAATAGAAAGTGTTGATAATATAGGATTAGTAATACCTGCTTGGTCTCAATCTCAAAGACGTGATTGGAAAGTAAAAAGTAAATGGTTTAATAATTCTTGGTATTGTAATACAGATTGGCAGATAAATCAACCTAATAGTAATGATATGTATGCTTACATAGATAAATCTTTAAGATATTATTATAGTCTTCAAGAGTTATGTAAATCTAAAAAGATACCATATAAAGCATTTCAAATGCTTCATATATTTCGTGGATATACTTGGGATAAATTAACTCAAAGACATATAATAGCACCACAAATAGATTTCAAAACAGCAAACAAAGAGTTATTAAATCATATTCATAATAGTATTTATTTTGATAAGATAGATGATAGTTTTTTAGGTTGGCCTGGTGATCCAGATTTAGGTGGTTTTAGTATTAAAAGTGATATACTAGGTGGTTATGGAAAAGAAAGTTTAGAGTGGGCAATTTCAGCAAGAGATAATCATCCTAATGAAAAAGGACAAGAAAAAATAGCGGAGTTTTTATATGACAGGTTGGGATAGAGAATATTTAGCAAACAAAGAAGAGTATTTAAAAATCTTTGATGGTGCTATGCAACAAGAACAGGAACAAAATGTAGAGTTCCTTGAAAAGAGTCTTACTAAAATAACAGGTAGAAAATATGCTGTTGCTTGTAATAGTGGTACAGACGCATTACATTTTGCTTTAATTAGTTTAGACATTAAACCTTATGATGAAATATTGACAACAGAATTTTCTTGGATATCTACTGCTTCTTGTATATCAATGGTAGGTGCAACACCTGTATTTTGTGAACCTAATATTTTAAATTATCATATGGATTTAGACAGTATTAAAAAGATGTATTCACCAAAAGTAAAGGCAATAATTTATCCACATCTATTTGGTAATATGTCTGATACAAAAGAGATATTAGATTTTTGTAAAGAAAAGAATATCGCATTTATAGAAGACGCCGCTCAATCATTGGGTGCTAGTTTAAATGATGTTAAGGCAGGTTCAATAGGAGATGTTAGTTGTTTAAGTTTCAACGCAAATAAAGTTGTTGCTGGTATAGCAGGTGGTGGAGCAATCTTAACAGATGATAAAGACAAAGCAGAATTGTTTAGAAAGTTAAGAAGACACGGCAACAATGAAGTGTTAGGTCGTAACTCAAAAATGTTAATGCTTAATGCTTGTTTTATTAACTTTAGATTAAAGAAGATGAACGAATGGATATCTAAAAGACAAGAGATAGCAAAACAATATGATGAACAATTAAAAGATTATGTGACCATACAACCTACAACAAATGGTCTTAATCATAACTATCACAAATATGTTATTAGATTGCAGAATAAAAAAGTAAGAGATATGGTTAAAGATAAACTAGGTGCGAAAGTACATTATGATAAACCTTTGTCTGAAAATACTATGTATAAAAAAATTGCTCATAGAAAAGATAAAACTTTTATTAGTAAGATTATTTGTGATACTATATTAACGTTACCTATACACCCTTATATGAAACAAGAAGAGATTGATGAAGTTATTAATACAATTTTAATTTTATTAGGACACGAAGAAAATAAGTTTGTAAAGAATATGAAAAGAGTATTGGGTGATGATTTATTTGACAAGAGTTTAGTCAACGAAACAACTGAACCTATTTACGATTATATTGTAGAGAAGACATATCAAACACCAGGGTATATTGAAGAAGTTGAATTTAAAAATAAAAGAAAGTTGAAGATATCATTTAATAAATTTTATGAAAACATTACAAGAGATACAAGATAATTACTTAGCAATAGATTTTTTCTTATCTATGTCCTGTAATAAGGATTGCCACTATTGTACAAGTTATACTTTAGAAATGAGAAACTTGACAGTAGATATGGACTTCTTAAAACAGACTTTAGAATATTTAAAAAAATATAAGATAAGAATATGTCTACTTGGTGGTGAACCAGGTCTTATTAAAAATTTAAGAGATGTTATTAATGAAATTAAAAAATATCCTAATTTTGTTTGTTCAGTATTATCAAACTCGTTTGTTAGAAAGAGATATCCTGAAATATTAGAAGATAAAGAAATATTGTATGTTGAACATAATATATTAGATTTTTATGAAAATGAGGTAAAGATGTTAGGCAATTTTGATTTTATACCTGAAAATGATATGAACAATTATAATGTTGTTTTAAAATCACCTAACTATTTTAAATACAAAGACAATCATAAAGAAGTAATAGAAAAATTAAATCATAAGAATACTATGTGGAAAGCATTTAATGGTAGGTCACCAGAGTTTACAGATGTTATACAAGCAGATGAAATAGATAGAAAGATGTGTGCTTCTTTTCCAATGGTGCCTGTTATAGATTTTGAAAAGAAACATATTGTACATTGTAGTAAAAAGTTTGCAAACAATAAAGAATTATCTAAAACTTTTGCATTGACGCAAGAGAACGTTGATAAGATGATGAATTTTAGATTATTTAAATATGAAAACTATTGTAAGACTTGTACTGAATGGGTACAACCAAAAGGACATTTTCCTATGAGAAAATATGCGAAGGTATTAAATGACTAAAATATTTGCAGTTGCATTAAATCTACACGACCACAATACATATGACGGTGTTTGGCATAATCAAAGAGAAAGACATACTAGATTTAAACATAATCTTCCTTATAAGGTAGACTCTTATGCTCATCAGGAGCAATTAGAAACAGGTGATTATAAATTAAATAACGAATTTGTTAAAGAGTATTTTCATAAACCAAGAGAGGGAGTATTAGGTTTTTCAATGACGGTTGGTGGTATTAGAATGTGTAAAGATATATTACCAAAAGAAGTATTAGATTATAAACCTAAAAAATTATGGGACTATTGTATGGCAGATGGTATGTATTTTATAGACCATCATCAATCTCACGCTACTTATGCGTTTATCAATTCTGGTTATGAACAATCAGATATAGTTGCTATTGATGGTATAGGTTATAAACATAGATGTATATTTGTTGATAAAGATTATAATATTAAAGACTTGTCAAAAGAATTGCCTATAGGTTGGTTGTGGAATCAAATGTCAAAACGAACTGGATTTGGTTCGTTAGGTGCAAGTAAATTAATGGGGTTAGTTGGTTATGGAAGATTTAGTCCATATTATTATAATGTATTTGAAACAATACTTGATGATGTTATAAAAGAAAAAAATTATAAAACTCACGAATTAATTAATGTAGAAGAATATGGTGTACCAGATTTGGCATTTACATTACAAAAATTTACAAATGATAAAATTAAAGAACATATCTATCCATTAAAGACTTGCGACAATCTTTGTTTAGCTGGAGGAGTTATATACAATGGTTATTTAAATGAAGAGTTTACAAAACATTATAAAAATGTTTATATACCACCTGCTGTAGGTGATGAAGGACAGTCATTAGGAGTTTATCAACACGCTGATTATATATTGAATAAGAATAAACATAAGACAGAAACTTTTGCTGGAAGAGAACACGAATATACTGGCAATTCACTTGTTAATCTTCAAGATGTTGCTCAAGAAATTGCTAATGGAAAAATAGTAGGTTGGTTTCAAGGTAAATCAGAAAGTGGTAATCGTGCATTAGGTAATAGATGTATATTAGCAGACCCTAGAAGAAAAGATATTAAAGATGTAATTAATGATACAATTAAAGATAGAGAAGACTTTAGACCTTTTGCGCCTGCTGTATTAGAAGAACATTATCAAGAATACTTTGATACAAAAAGTCCTAGTCCTTATATGTCAAGAATATGTAAAGTTAAATCTGATAAAGTGCCAGGTATAACTCATATAGATAATACAGCAAGAATACAAACAGTTAATAAGAAATTTAATGAAAAGTTTTATAATCTTATTAATGAGTTTTATAAGATAACAGGTATACCAATGCTATTAAATACTAGTTTTAATTGCCACGAACCTATTGTTGAGTCACCAGAAGACGCAATTAGAACTTTTAAAAGAACAAAACTAGACATATTGGTAATAAACAACTATATAGTAAGAAAATGAAACATTTTGATTTATTAGAAGGAAGACATCACGTAGGTAAATATAGTGATAAGGTTCCACCAAAAAAATTAATAGAAACGGCATTGTGGAAGGCTTGGAAAACAACACCATCTAAAAACAATGCTATGCCTTATAAAGTATTTGTATTTGGTCCTGAACACAAAGCAGAAAAAGTTAAAGTTTGGAAAATGGTATTCGGTAATCATATTAACGCTGAAAAAAGAGCAGTAGAAAGAGGTGACGCTGATAAAACTGAAGGTGGTAAACCAAATCCCTTTTATGAACATATAAAATATAATCCTTATTTGTTTTGTATTCACGCTCAACCAAGAGAACCTAATGAGTTTTATAAAAAACAAGTTGAGTTAGGTATGTTTTTTGACCAAGCGTGGCCAGAAAGAATTGAAAAATTTATGGATACTACTGCTTTGGAAGTGGGTATGTTTGCTCAAAATTTATCAAGTTATTTGTTAGAAGAAAAAATAGATGTTTCATATACTTCTTGTTTTTTTAGAAATGCTGAGAAATGGAGATTAATTGGATTAGACCACGCTGAATATAGACCAATAATGTTAATAACTGCTGGTTATGGTGAAGTGTATAGAAAAGATGTATTAAAAAATTGGGGTTTTGAATGGCAAGTTGAAACTATGGATAGGTCGGGTGAGGATATAAAACCTGAATACAAGGATATGATAAAATGGAAATAGATTTACAATTATTTAAAAATATAATGCAGGAGGCAAGGACTAATACTGACCTATTAGATTCATATAGTCCTAATCAATTTAAATCTAAAGAGAGATTAATAGATTTAATTAAAAATTTAAATACAGAATTTCAAGATGTTGTTATATTAGGTTGTTGGTATGGTAGTATTTTAATTCCTGCTCTCAAAGAATCAAAAAGAATTACAGGTATTGATATTGATGATAAAGTAATTAGTATTGCTAAGAATAGACTTTTTAAAAATTGGAAAAATGTTGACTTAATAACAAGTGATGTTTTTTCTAAAGATAGATTTGGTAGAATTAAGAATACAAATTTAATTATTAATACTGCTTGCGAACATATGAAACCAATGAAAGAGTTAGAAGCATTAAGTGAATCTAAATCATACTTTGCTTTTCAATCAAATGATATGACTGATATAGAAGGACATATTAATTGTGTTAATACTATTGAAGATTTTAAAAAACAATTACCTGATAATGCAAAAGTATTAATTGAAGATGAAATAAAAGACGATAGAGGTGTTAGATTTACATTGATAGGTAAGTTATGAAAAGAGTAATCTATAGTCTTTATGTTGATGTACCTGCTGAAGAGCATTATGGTCAATCTAAACAAAGAAATGATACAGTAGCCAAAGCAAAAATAACTGTTAATGCATTTAAAAAACATTATAAAAAATTAGTTGAATCTAAACGTAAGTATGCTAAAGCTATCGGTGCAAGTTTTGTTATGTTTGAAAATGATAAACGTTATGAAACATATGAAAGAAATTTACGCAAAGACTTTCCTCAATTAACAGGTTATGAAATAGTTAATTTCTATAAGATACATTTACTATATGAATTAGCAAAAAAGTATGATGAAATTTTGTATTTAGATTTTGACGCTGTACCATTAACTACTGATTCATTTTTTGATGTATGGGATGTACAAAATCATATTGCTGTTTATAATCAAAACCATATGATTAATAAAGATAGAGATGTTAGACATAGTATTAGAAGTCCATCGGCAAAGTATTTCAATTGTCAGGCAATGCTTATAGATAAAGGTTTTGATCCTAGAAATGATGTTATCAATACTGCTATTATAGGTGCGTCAAGAAAACAAATTTTAAAACTAGATTTTTTTGGTGGGTTTAAAGATACGATAGATTTAATGACAAAATTAAGAAATGATAAGAGTGGTTTGTATCCACAAAATATTCTTGATATGTTTAGATATGATAATGAAACAATCTTTTCATATAAAGTAAATGTAAATAAAATTGGTATACAATGGTTAGATAGAAGATGGCATTACTTCTTTGATACTCAACATTTTATACCAGATGAAGCAAAGATAGTACACGCTGTCTGTAAAGATTTTGATGTTGTATGGAGAAAGTATGCTTAAAATTTGTACAGTATATTTTGATGGTTATTATACACCAGATTATGTATCAAAGTTATATAGAAGTTTAAAAAGAAATTCATCTATACCTTTTGAGTTTATCTGTTTAAGTGATAATAAAGACATTGAAGCAGATGTTATATTACCATATAATCATCACGATAAGATTAAGAAACATTGGCACAAATTAAAATTCTTTAGTCCACATTTTGCATATCAAAACCCTGGTGATGATATTATAGTTATGGATATAGACCAAGTTATTACAGGCAATGTAGATGAATTAATAGGGCATCCTGTACAAGATAATGAATTAGTTACCTATGGTATATGGTGGGAATCAAAGTTAAAAACAAATGGTGGTTTTTATAAATTTAAGTCTGGTAGTTTAAAGCATATATGGGATGATTTTGCTAAAAATCCTGACTATTGGCAATTACATTATTATAATAATGGTGATGTTCATACAAAATATTATGGTGAACAAAACTATGTTAACTGGAAGATACAAGAATATAAAACTAAATTAACTAGAACACCTGAAAAATGGATATGTAAATACTCATCCGATTTCAAAGAAAATTTGGTTTTGAATAGTGTTTATTGTAGTAAGTTTGATACAGATTATATGATACTTGGTGACGTGCATAAATATATTAAAGTGGTTCATTTCACAGGTCCAGGTAAGACCATACACGAACATAATGAATCATTTATAAAGGAACATTGGAATGGATATTGAAGATAAAATAAAAAATATGTTTTATGATTGGGATGCTGAAAAGACGACACTTCTTCAAATGCAGAAATGTCAAAGAAATTGGGACTATGAAAAATTTGATTCAGGAAATAAACCTGTTTTGAAAGAAATGATACAAGAGTTGTTATGGGTTGCTCAAAATACTCCATCAAAACAACACGAAGGATATTATGATGTTTATTGGACAGCAGATAGAGAATTAATACAAGAATTATCCAGATATACTTGGGGTTATACTCATAGAAGAAATCCACCAGCAACTTGGAGAAACTCACAATCAAACGCAAGTATTTATTTTGTATGGGTTGGAAAAGAACCTAACTCACAATTAAACGCCAACGCAGACGGTACTTTAAAATCTAATACAGATAAGAATAGATGGCAAAATGCTTATTGTAGTATAGGTATATCAATAGGTTTAACTATGAGAGCGGCAGTCAAAATGGGATTTCATACAGGTGCAAATAAAAGTCATAATGATATAAACGGTGATGACTTCTGGCCAAGAAAATTAGGTATTATGGAAGAAGTAAAAAATGGTACAAAAGAAATATGTTATGGTATGGGTATAGGTTATCCACAAAAAGGAAGACCTCGTTGGGAATCAGATGAAGACGAAATAATGATTGGCGCTGCTAATGGTAGTAAGATTACAACTA
>MPLU02015459.1_pt1 | contig 23886 bp, 53 predicted proteins | sample 1617381 | NCBI WGS metagenome assembly MPLU02 (sample SAMN05944801, study PRJNA350692) | marine metagenome | biome: marine; feature: ODZ; material: water; isolation source: 90 m water sample filtered on 0.2 um supor filter | place: Pacific Ocean | collected 2012-04-08 | depth 90m m
GCACAAGATATTTGTCAACAACTTGTCTAAGACCTGCATATGTAAAGTCTAAATCTCTATCGTGTTTGATCCAAGTGTTTAATTTTTTAAGTTCTGTTTCTGTATAGGTATCTAATACAGCTTTATCATACACGTTACGTTTAACATTTTCTTTGATAACTTCTATAAATGGTTTGGGTTGAAACTGCCCAAATACTTCTTTATAAATGTTCCACAATAGTAATCTTGCCGCCGCATATTGATAGTTAGGATGCTCTAGTGTTATTAGATCATTAGCTGAACGTATTAATATGTCCTGTATGTCTGTAGATGACATGTTGTTTGTAAACTGTATTTGTGAATTCATTTCAATTTGTGATGCTGATACACCTGTAAGTCCGTCACAGGCTTGTTCAACAACGAAATGCATTTTATTAACTTCTAATGGTTCTTTTGTACCGTCTCTTTTTGTGATGTTTATTTCTGTTGCTCTGTTCATTATTTCTTTTGTTATGGATTTGTCCTGTACTTATAATATAGCCAAAAGGCTCTTTAGTAAACGATATTTTTTGACAGTTAGTGGATAATTAGATCTAGACGAAAGTACGTTCTAAGTATTTCATTGTTGCCGCTGAACCAGTGCTTGTTGAAGTATACTGTAGTATGCCAGATGAAGTAACACTGAATACAATACCTACATCTGAGTTTTGGCTGAACTCGTCTTGTAAGTTAGATGACGATGAAGTCCCTGTAATTGTTATGGTGCCTGTTCTGTTGCCTGAGCCTCTTGTAATAATATAGTGGTATTGAAAAGAAGCAACTCTGTGGAAGTCGTGTTGTACTGTGGTAGTATTAGCATCTACAACATTTACTGCTGTGCTTTGGTTATCAGCAAGTGTAACTGATTGTTGTACCGGAGATTCGTGATATAAGTTGCCTGCAAACTCACTAACATTTCCATCTCTATGGAAAAAGTTTCCATAAGCAAAGTTATGTCCATTGTTAAACACAAGACTAGGTGTGTCAGATGAATCATCTGTAAATTTACCTACTGATCTAAATGAGCAACCTTGAACAACATTACCTGCAGGATTTCCTCCGTTGTCGTGTATCTTTACAGCTTCTACATCTATCTGATCAAATCTACTGTGAGAAACAACTACACCAGAAGGTCCAGTAACTTTGTTTGCTGTGGATCCATCGGAAAATTCTGCTAATTCTATTGCTCTGTGCATCTTGTTAAATTCACTTGAATTTATTTGTATGTCTTGTATGTCGTCACTGCTTACTATTCCTGAGTGAACACTCTCAAAAGTGCAAGAAGAAAAAGATATTCTTTTAGTCATATTTGCCGCTGTTGTGAATAGTGTGATTGCGGCCTTTTCTAAACTAGAATCATTTCCTGTTTGGTTAGTAAATCCTCCTATCCAATGACAGTTATGGAAGTGAAGATCGTGTGTTTGTGATATATTCATAATGTCTTGACTGTGTGCTGTTTTAAAAGCAATACCTTGTATTCTTATACCATTTGGATTCTCTGCTCCATCATTGCCTATATTTCCTCTTGTGTTGCCATTTCTGTCAGCCATTTCAAACACATAGTCTAAAGTGCTATCGTTACTTTTAAGTATGGTAGATGTAGGTCCATCTCCCATTATTGTTGCATGAGGATAAAACTTAATACTTTGACTTTGTATTAGGTATGTTCCACCTGGAAAATATAATGTTCTTCTTTCTTTAAATGCTGTCGTTGTATCAACTGTATATGTGTTTGCTATTGCTCTGTTGATTGCCGCTGTGTCATCAGCTATACCATTGCCTACTGCACCAAAGTCTTTAACAGATACCCAATCGTCTAGTTTTTGTTGTAGTGTTCTAACAACTTTTGAATTAGCATCAACTCCAGTAACCACTGGGTTGTCTGTGTTACCTCTAAATGTATAAGTGTTAGCTACACTTAATATATTGTCGTCTTCTGTGAGTACTTTAGTGTTGCCAACTTCAGGAGCACCGTCTGCCGTAGTGCCGTTTCCAATGAAAAGCTCTTGTGTGTCTACAGCAAAGCCTAATTCACCTGCAGAAAGTTGTGGAAGTTGATCTTTCAACCCACGTCTGTGTTGTATTCTAGAAATTTGAGTAATAGCCATTTGTAGTATTTATTGACTAGAGTTTATAGAATTTTCCTACCCGAGACAGCCATTTATCTAGCCAGTAATCATAATGGCTTGGTTCTAAATCAAATTGCTGGTAGTTTAGATCACGTGAACACATAAAAATATGTCCTTCACGTATTTTTGTGCCGTATACTTCGTTATGTGCTTCTGCATACGCCACTAATTGCAGATAGTAGTCTTCTACCCACTCTTTCTTTTTAGGCTTGTTAGTTTGCTTAAAATCCATTATAGCAGGCTGATCTTTGTAGACACCTACTAGATCTGCTGTGCCAGAATACAATCCAGGAAAATATAGAGCTTGTTCTATGCCCCATATTTCTGTCACATTTACTAATGCATTTTGTATGATTTGATCAGCCATTTTGTTTGCTTGTATATGCACTAAGTTTGAGCCAGGAACTCTTTGTTCACCTACTAAGAAGCGTTCTAAGTTGCCATGCATAGCAGAGCCTACTCCTGATGCTTCTCTTACAATTCTACTAGCTGTTTCATGTCCAACTCTTTCCTTCCACTCATTAATATGAGTCATATCTTTTGTTTTGCTTAGAATAGTTGTGACTGATGGCACTTTGTCGCCATTGGGTGTTTGATATACTCTTGAGCCTTCTGCGTTGATTTGTTTAAGTGTGTGATATTCAAATTTTTCAACAAAAGGAGGTGGTGTTTTCATATTATTTGTACTCAAAGTTTTGTGTTGTTGGATTGATTTTAATTAACCTTGCTCCATTCCTTATATGAAAGTGTGTAGCCATTGGGGTTAATGGTGATAGAGTCATTACACTATCTAAATGAGTTTTTGCTTTCATGTATTTTAATACTTCTTTCATTATTTTTTTGCCTGCGCCTTTTTTTAAAGACCACAAAGTATAAGCAACAGCCATGTTAGACTCTTCTTCAGGTATGCTCATTAATTCTAATTCTTTAACTGTTGTAGGTATTTCACGAGTAAATGCTACACATACTACTCCTTCTATTTGGTTCAGATCTCTCTTAAGCCCAAAAACTTTCCTACCGTTTGTGATTCTAAATTCATTGCTAAGTTCAGGACGGACTGGATCATCTTCAGGATTTATTTCATTTAACTGTACCAATTCAGTTTTTTCTGTCCATGACCAAAAGTCAAAATTGTATTTCCCAATTTTCATATTCAATTATGTAATATTATAAACTATTTGGATCGTCTATTCAAGGCTTTTTTTGCCATACGTGATACTGCATCTGTACTTGCAATATTGTCCATGTCGCCATCTTTTGGTTCGACAATGGTATCTATTGTGATTTTGTCACCATCAAAGCTCTTAACTAAATTTCGTACTATAGGATCGTTTGCGATTAAGTCTTTAATAACATCTGGATTTATGCCCATGCCTTCTCTGTCCATATATTGGGACAAAGCATCAATTGGAATCACCGCACTAGTTTTTTGATTATCTGCTTCTTGTTTGAAATAACTTAGTATTGCGGCTAACTGTTGTGTGTAGTTTTCAATCTCAATGATTAGCATTATCTCTCTGCACGACCAAGTGGTTCATCACCACCAGCGGCAGGTTCAGAAGTAGCAAAATCATCTTCTATATCTGCATCACCTTCAATGTCTGCATCCATGTCTGCATCAGTTTCAATGTCAGCATCAGCGTCTGGTACCATTGCTTGAGGTGCCTCACCTTTCACAATCGCTACAGAACTTTGTGCACCTTCTCTTGCAGTTTGTAGTGCATTTTCTAAAGCCTCAAGTGCAGGATTAATCACATTGCTGTATTCTTGTGCTTTTTCTTGTCCAACTTCATTTGCCATTCTGTCAACAAGTTCTAGCACAGCAGATGATTTAAGTTCTGCAATTTTTTCATACATGTCTGTGATTTGATCAACTACATCTTGTGATGCTAGTAATATTTCTGATGTTTCCATTTCATTCTCTAAAAGAGATTGTAATTGGTTTGCGTATTCTACTGTTTCGTTACGTCCAACGATTTTTGTTAAGTTTTTAAATCTAGTCACGGCTGATTGTCCTCCTCTAATAAACGTGTCTAATTGTTGAATGACCGGCATAAAGCCTTTCATCAATGACGCAGGGACCGATTGTCCTGCTTTGGCCATTTCTAATGCACGTTTGGCTAGCGAAAAGTTTTGGTTGCCTACCAATAGTCTTAGGGCCGCTTGTTCTCTACCACCTAGCGAATAGTTTGATTCACTCAATGAACCAGTTACTGCTAATCTGATATTTTCAACAACTGTTGCGAGATCCTTTGCCAGTTGTTCAATTTCTTGTGTGCGATTTGGATATTTCTTTTCCAATTCGTCTTTGCTCATGCCACTTTGCATGTCCAAAACTAATTTTTTGAATTCAGGTGCAACTGTATCTGATAGGTCACCTTCTTTTTCACCCATTTTTACTTTGTCACCAACTTTGACGCCTTTGCTATCTCCACTTGCGTCACCTTTGTTAAATCCTTTTTGAATCATGTCTTTGCCTTTGTGAACTATTTCTAATTCATTTGGATTGTCTACACTACGTTTAATGTCAGTGGTTGCTGTGTCAACAGTTGTAATCTGTCCTGGCTTGTCAGGATCTTCTATGTCTACTTTTTGTCCTCTGATTGCTTTAATTTTAGCATCTTCATCCATAGCTGTTTTGATTCTGCTGTCTGCTTCTTTGGCAATAGCATCTAGTAATAATTTGTTCTCTAAGTATTTTGGATTTTGTGAATTTGAATTAAAAGCCATTGCTGACTCAAATTGTTTAATGCTGTGTTTTACAGAGTCTTTGAACAAGTCTAGTGTATCATCAGCCATTTCAGCCAATGCAATTTCTTGACCAAAGCGTTCAGCAATGATTTTCTGTAGTTTCTCAGTTGAGAAATAATCTATATTATCTAGTTTCATGTTTTGTAATATTTATATAAGACATCATTTTAAATCACAGCGTCATGGCAGTGTAATAATCATCTATTTTTGAGCTAAGTTCGAACACTTCGTCTTGCACATCACTCAAATCGTCTTCTAAGTGCGGTTTTTGTTGCACCTTTGCTTTAAGTTTGTGATATTGTGCTACTGCTACGGCATATTGTGTATCCATCTGAGCCAATTCCTTCAGTTGTTCTTCGTGTGGCTGAGTGTATTGATTCAGCAAAGTTGCCATGCAAATAGCAATTTTATGGTTTAATATGTCTTTTCTAAGAGCTTGTCTTTGTTTTGAGTAGATATCAAATGTGTGTGCTTTGTTTCTGATCACAGCACAATCACCCACCACCACACCATTGTGTAGGCTTTTGGGAACGTATTTGATTATGCTAGAAGATCTTGTTAGCTTATGTATTGCCCGCTGAACAAACTTCTCAAAACTGTTTTTTTGCACCATGGTTGTATATCTGGTTTAATGGTTCTACTCTTATCATATATTACTATATGTTTACGCCAAAGTAAATCTAATTTATCCCAGTCTTCTATAGAAAATTTTTCAACTGGAAAATGATCGTCAAGAATATTACCCAACAGCTCTATATCTTTTTTGTCTGCTATTACTGAAAATCTTTTGAATTGTATTTTTTTCACAAAGTAATTTTAATCTATCATATAAACCAAAGCGGCAATTAGTGATATTAGTGCGGCAATAACTGTGCCTGATGATGCAACTACCATCTTTCTTGTGCTGGATGCTTCTTTGGCAATGTCTAATGAATTACGTTCAACTTTATCAGATAAATTGTCCATGCGTTGCTCTAACCTGTCGTATCTTTCTGCACATATATCAACATGTGCTTCTAAGGATTCTTTTTCAATTTTATAAGTTCTTGCGGTTCTAGCCGGCATATATTTTCTCCAATTGTTCGTTTAGAACGATCGTGCCTAAGGTTGCCTATATGCCTGTAGTGTGCCTACAAGGTTATTTACCGTCAGTATTGCTGTTTGATAAAGTATATGTTTTTTGTGTCTGGGTTTGTGCTGTCAAAAACTTTTGGGTCAATTTTAACTGATTCCATCAGCTTTGTTATCACTGGCACGTTGTGAATGTCTTCTATCAATCCACCAAATTCTCCATTGCGGTTCTCAAACAAGTTTTGTTGTTCTGTTGTAAAACTCATAATCCACACATTTTGATTGCCACCAAAGTTTGTTCCAAACTCATATTTGGTAAGGTCTTGGTTGCCTTTCATGCCTTCGTCTACATTGTCAACGTTGGCTCTGAGTTGAAGCACTTGTACTAATGAATTGTAGTTTTGTATTTGTAATGCACTAGTTTCAGAAATGTCTATAAGTGTGTATGCAAGATAATGATCAATCATAACATTTCTATTTTAAACTAAAAGCAGAGAAAAGTAAAGCGGACTTTTGGCCCGCTTTACGTAGTAATAAAATGTAATTAGATTTACTGGTTAGCAGTAGAATCGTCACTAGCACCAGTTTGTAAGTCAAGTGCTTTAACTGCCACTGTTAAACTAGATAGGTCAACTCCGATACCCGGTGTTGCGCCACCAACTGCTGTGTCGATAGCTCTAAGAGCCGTTTGTACAGCCGCTTCCCATGTGTTGTATTCTAGTCCGCCAGTTTCGTCGCTATCTCTTCCAATACCGTCTGCTCTAACGATCATTGCTTGTCTTGTGCTTGAGTCTGTTAATGGACCTTTACCTAAGATGTTGCAAAATTGTTCTAGACCTTGCTGAATGAATCCTAAAGATGCATTTGCAGATGAAGCCACGTCTCCAGTTTCACTTGAAACGTCTACTCCGTAATCGATTTCTATAAACGCAAGTTCCTCAGTTTGGTCTTCCGCTACAGTATTAAATCCTCTATTATTTGGTGTAATAGGCATTTTGTAGTTCTCCTTTTGTTGACGCTCCGTCAACGTTTGTTTACTTGCAAGTATTTATTGGTAAAATGCCCTAATTATGTGTTGAGTAAAAGGGCGAGCTGAAAAACTCGCCCTAATTGGTTAGCCTGCTGTTTCTACAGCCGCTTCTGGGCTCATGCCATTATATGCTATGATTATTATAACCACAACTACTATACCGGCCCATACCCATTTATTCTTTAAAAGATTTTTCATTTTTTATCCTTTAGGAATATTCCTTACTTGGCCTTATACACTTGATATAAGATCCAAACAGCCACCAAGCCAATTAAACCTTGTGAGCTTAATCCCGCCAGTATGCCTTGAATGTTTCCTATAACAGAAATGTTAGGCCAAAACGGAATGCCTTGTCCATTAAACAAAATCTCTAGAACTATTCCTAGAGCCAGTAATGAGACACCAACGTCTGCTAAAGCAGATGCCCATGACTTGATTGATTTTAAAATATCCATCATTATCTCCTCTGTTTATTCCTCCTGAGTTTTAATCAGGTACATTTATTATATGCTCTAATCAGTGGGATTAAAACTTATTATTTGGTTTTTGATGCCTACAGATGTGGAAAAAAATTTATTATATTAGCATTTATTCAGTGATTTAGTCTTTTTTCCACTGTTTCACAGCATTGAAATTTTGTCTAGAAAAAGTTAATCTATCTACTAATTTGACTGCTGATCCATCATTATCAATGGCCACATATCCTTCTGGATTGGTTACTTTGAACCCAGTGTCTGTCTTGATAAATTGTTTGGTCGACTTCACTGCATTGATCTGTTTTAGTATTACATTTTTTACTGCTATGGTTCTGTTGTGTATCTCTAAAATGTTTTCAACACCTTGTTGATTGTCTGCAAAAAGTTTTCCCATTAATGCAACCAGTTGGTCACGTTTGTCTTTGGCTTTGTCTGTTTTTAATTTGTCTTTGGCAACTGCTTGTGTATCGCGATAGTAATTTAAAAATTGTTGCATCATTTGTTTTACGTTGCCACCTATTTTGCCTCCACGCACTTGTTTGTTCACAAACTGCAACATGTATGTTGTGAAGTCTTTGTTTGTTGATAGTTTCATCCATAATGGGTTAGGAACTTGTTCAGCCAATTGATCAATTTGTGCAATGGCAGTCTTTAAACTGCGAACTTGATCACTTGAAAATGTTGCTGTGCCTGATAAGTCTTTGAAGTATGCATCATCGTACCATACAGATCCATCTCCTCCAAATTCAGATACATCAATGCCAAAGTTAGCTGTCATATCATCAAGTGCATCTCCTTCATATGCTGTATGAAACACTATGCCAATTTTTGCCTTTGTAATTTTGTCATATAGTTTTGATCCTTTTTGTACAGCATAGGTGATCGTGTTTGGTGTAAATGTAAGAAATGCTTCGTCATCTATCCTTTCAGGTTTGAGTGAGCCTGGTATAAACATCAAGTCTCCTTGCACTACACCTGGTATATTCAGTGTTTGTAGGTACCTGTGTGCATACTTTAATGTTTTTTGTAATCCTTGATCAGGATGATTTTTTTCTATGTCTTTGAATGTATAATTGATTTTTGGTTTGCCTGGGTTGAACACTGACTTTGTGCCAACAAAGAATTTATTGTTTAAAGGATTTCTTCCGGCAATAATTGCAGGTGCTCCGTCCCACTTCACTGTGACTTTTACTTTGCCAGATGTATCTCCAGCCATCATGTCCACTAATCCAGTTAGGTAGTTTACAGCAGATTTGGCTCCTACTAATCCATTACGAATAATATCTTCTTCTATGTGATACAGATGCACATTAACATCTTCAGTTAAAAATTGTGTGTATTTCATTAGTTTGCCTTGCTGGCTACTACGTCTATAATGTCTTGTACAGTTTCAATTTTGTTTGCTTCTTCATCAGCTATGGATATATCAAATTCTTTTTCTATGTCCATTACTAACTCTATTGCATCTAAACTGTCTGCTCCTAAGTCATCTACAATGTGTGAAGTTTCTAGAATTTTTTCTTCGTCCACGCCAAATTTACTAGAAAGTAATTCAATAATTTTAGTCTTCATCTTTTCTCGCCAAACTGTTGTAAAATTTTTTTTCATTTAGTGTACGTAATGAATTAATAAACTTTTTGTGTAGATCTTCTGCTTCTTCTTTGGTGTACACAGCATAAAATTCTCTAATTATATTGATAGCAGATTCAAGGACATGCTGAGATTTGCTTTCCACCACATTCTTTTTTGTAGTGCCTGGTGCGGCTGTGCTTATTTCTTCTAAAATTGATCTAGTGTGGCGCTTCATGTTTTATATTTAACCTTGAAATAAATATCTATAACATGCAATATACAGTCAAACTACCTATTAATCAACTCCCATTAAAAACCAGACAGGGTTTATTTGCTAGATTGGCAGGAATTGCATATCAAAATGAGAAAAAAGCTACTGCTAGTGCTAAAAAATTAGGTTTTAGTAAAGTGCAATTTTTTGACATAGGTGGTGCTCAAGCATATCTATTTTCAACTAAAGACGATCTTGTTGTTGCTTGTCGTGGCACAGAGCCCACAGAATGGAATGATTTAAAAGCTGATCTGTCAGCATTTAAAGTACACTCAGAAACTGTAGGCAGAGTACACTATGGATTTAAAACAGAAGTAGACAAACTATGGGCAGAAATGTTGCCGTCTATACAAAAAATTGGTGCAAAGAAAACATACAAAGCAGATATGTGGTACTGTGGACATTCATTAGGTGCCGCAATGGCAACTATTGTTGCTTCAAGATGCTACAAAAACGAAACTTGTCCAGATCCACAAGAACTTTACACTTATGGTTCTCCAAGAGTAGGTGACAAACTATATGTAAACACTCTTACTGTTAAACATCATAGACATGTAAACAATAATGACATCGTAACAAGAGTGCCTATGTGGATAATGGGATATAGACACGATGGCGAACTACATTATTTCAATTGCAATGGCAATGAGAAAAAATTACGTCCATGGGGTAAATTCAAAGATAGAATGATTGGCATGTGGCGTGGTATTAAAAACCTTTCAGTTGATTCTTTTTCTGATCATTCAATAGATGCATACGCAGAACACTGCGAAAAACAAATTACAAAATAGTTGATTACGAATAGTCTTTAAGTGGTCCGCCATACTTGACGCTCTTAATTTTTTTGCCGCCAACCTTAACTCTTTTACTACCTATCTTATGACTCTTCTCGCCTGACCTTGCTCTTAGGCCACGTGCTTTACATGATGCCAACCATGATGCAGGCAGTTCAGAATCTGGCTTGGAAGACTTGCATACTTTAGCCGGAGCAATACCTATCGCTTCAGCTGGTGTTAGAAATAATTCCATCATGTACATGCAAGTATTTATTGGCCCCGCTATTAGCTTTTGGCAATTTTGTATTGGCCCCGCTATTACTATTTGCGTTTCTTCAACCCTGTAATGATTCTGCTCTTCGAACGTTTAACTCTTTTAGCAGTTTTAGATCTCAATGGATTGGTCCTTTTAAGCACCTTGGTGATTGGTGATGAACGCATGGTCCTAGCTCTTTTGAATGCCGCCAGGCCTGGCTTTTTGGCTCTTGTTGCTTTTGCTCTGACTCTTTTAGCAACATCAATTGGTTTAGTGCAAGTGGCTGGATCAGCCACAACACGGCCTTTTCTAGGACCTGATGTGCATCTAAATTTTCTTTTTATCGTGCTCTTACCACGTCCAAATACAGAGCTTACAGCTTCTTCAAGCGATTCAACGTCATCAAATAGTTCATGAATCTTCATTACGTCAGTATTTATAGTGTCAGAGTGTCAGTATCAGTATCAGCTGAGCTTTAGTTTGTGGTATTAGTAATGTCAGTGGGTATTTTAGTGTCAGGTTTAGTGGGTGTTGAAATGTCCTGAATTCCGCCTGTTGTAGGGGCAGGATTCATGATACTGTATATGCACAGAATGGCGATAATGATGGCTGTCAAAAATCCAAGATTCAAAATCCTCATGGTCTTCCTCCAAATTTTTTCTTGTCACCATTTTATTTTCAAAACTAGGATTTGTCAACTTCGTAAATAGAACAATGATAGAGGAAAAAAATTCCAACGGCATATTATTTTTTGGCCTGCATGGTTCTCATGTGAATTATTTGGCTTTTATTTGTCATTGCCTATATGAGAACATATATGTGAAACGAACAAATGATATCTATGATGGATGGCATAAAATGTTTGGAGCCATAAACGAGAAATGGCCTTATTGGACCGTTGCCACTGGCATTATGGGTACTACCATGAAAAATAAAACAGTCATTGGCATTAACTTAGATGATAAGTTGTATTGGGCATACCAACTTATTACTAGAGGGCCTATGAATAAAATGGGAAGAACGAAAAATATTACCATGGCAGAGTTTGAACAGACTCCCTTTGACTTTACAGTTCATTCAGACAATACGTCTTTGATGGCTAGGAATATGCGAATGGTTTCAAAGATAAAAGATACTGACAAAAGAAAAGATAAGATTGTAGAAACATTGAGAGAATATTTCTTTGGTTATCATGGCATAGCAGAAGGTGGTGCAGGTATAATCAATGGCACTCCAGATTATGATTATTCAGTTAATATTTCTGACTTTCATGACAACGAAGCATTATATAATAAGTTGACCCGCATATTTTGGTCATTGTTTAACAAGACAATCGATAAAGAACTTTTTGAAAAATTTCAAACAGATTTTAAAAATAAGTTGATATATGATCCAGTTTCTATTAGAAAAAAAAAGTATGCAATCAACAAGGCCTTTGAAACTGGTGAACTGGTACCTGAAAGCAATACAACAAATCCAGCCTTTGCAAAATTATTTGATGAGCATTCTGTCTCATACGCCTATGAAGTTGAACGATATAAGTTTTGTGATTCACCTGATTGTGACAAAAAAGGAGAATACAAAACAACAAAAGGTCGTGACTGTTTAGATGAATATTATGTGTTCTGTTTGGAGCATATTAAAGAATTTAACCTCAAAGAAGCTAAGAAATACGCGGAAAAGTAAACGGTTGACATATTACCATCTGATATTATTATATAGAGATAATAAGGAGGTCGTAAATGACAAAACAATTAGAAGCAGTATTAGAAGCAATTGATGGTCTTAGTAATGATGAGATCAACCAAGTTGCAGAAAGATGTAAGTTGAGAAGAACTTATCTTACAAATATTAATATAAGACAATTTAGAATTGGTCAAAAAGTAAAATTTTCTCCTAGCAAAAGAGGTTTCGCAAATGAAATAATTGGCACAGTTGAAAAAGTTGCTCAAAAATTTGTGACTCTACAAGATGACAATAGTCATAATCGTTGGAGAGTTCCTGCTAACCATTTACAGTTGGTGGCGTAGATGGCATATTTTTCAAAACAGAATAAAGCATCGAAACAACCGGCTATTAAAAAGTTGTTAAAAGAATATAATATAAAAGGTTCGTTGAGTGTCTACCACCACTCAACGGTTCGCCTTACTATTCAAGAAAGTGCTTATGATTTTATAGGAAACTATTTAGGAGTAATGGGTAATAGAAGTCTACAGCAACCAGCCAATGAACGTTTGGCTGAAAGAGTTCAACAAGAACAGACTATAACTCATCTTTCAATTAATCCTTATTGGTATCATGAACATTTTTCAGGAGTGTATTTAGAATTCCTTACAAAGGCAATGGAAATATTAATGGCAGGCAACCATAATAATTCAGATATCCAATCAGACTATTTTGATGTTGGTTGGTACGTTGATATTTGTTTTGGTCGCTGGGATAAACCATATAGATGTACAGATCCAAATAGTCATACCAATGCAGTTAAAGAAGGGTTGGTGGCTTAATGGATACAATAAAAACTATCAACGGTATTGACCAAGAAATGAATCATAAAGACAGAGACTTGATCAGTTCTATAATTTGGGATTATGTGCAAGAGAGACTCCCTGATAGTCCTGGTATAACAGGAATCAGTTATACTATAAACGTAGATGTTCAGGAGGAGGAATAATGTTTCAGATAATGGTTATTATTTTATTAATATTAATTTTAATGAACCAATGCGGAGGTGCTTAATGAAAAAAGAATATAGCAAAGACAAGCCACATAAAGATATTGGCAAACAGAAATATAGAGTTAGACAATATTATACGGCTTGGGTCGTATATGATGTGATTGCTAATTCAAAGGAAGAGGCTGAAGATGCTGTTCATGAACATGGTGGCATTGAAAAGATTGAATGGCAAGATGGTTATTACAATGATGATCCAATAGAAGTTTATGCCAATGGTTATGATTGGGATCATACTAAAGAGAAAGAGTTTGACGAGTTTGGTAGAGAACCTAGAATCAGAAAAGTTGCAGAATGTATTCCATGTGAAGATAGTGAGTCAATTGATTATGATGATCCGGATTGGTCCGAAAATGACTTTGATTGGAAGAAAGAAGAGATGGATACCGAAGCTGGTTATAACATCATAAAAGGCGGCTTATAATGGATAAAGAATTTTACATAGTATTTGGATCTGGTATTATCACTGGTTGGTTTATGTTGGCTGTGATAGCATCATTAATGATTATAATATGATTTCATTCGACCTCCAATCGATGAAATGTGGGCGGAGCAATTCGCCCACAATTGACAGATCATATTTTGACTATAGAATTAACTTTAAATATTAAGGAGGTTAAATGACTGACTCAAATTTATACATTTTATTATCCAACAAGGATAGAAGTGTGATTACGCCAGAAGGTATTGTGTGTTTTGAAACACCTGAGTTGGCTGAACAATATTACAATTTTCTTTCAATAAGCGAAAAAGAACCATTTGATGAATTTGTCACAGTTGTTCCTGCTAAGGACTTGGTACAAGGCATGACTGATAAAAACATTAGACCAAAGACTGTTCTTAAATCGAAAGAAAAGGCTGGAGTGAGAGTGACGAACGATCCGGATGTGATTGACAATTATAGTGGCATAGATCATGAGAAAAGAATGATAGAAAATATGCGACTAGAAGGATTTATTAGATGATAAGCAAAAAACAAATGGCTCTTTTGATATTTTTGGCTATTGGCTCTTTTATTATAGTGGATGAAGTAAAGTCAGATCCGTTTGAACCAAAATTTACATATACAAATAGAAGTGAGTTCATGCAAGATGTCAAATCATGTGCAGAATATATTAACACCAAAGAGCCAAGTAATATTCCTATTCAATTAATTGTAGGCATGGCCGGCATTGAGTCTGGTTGGGGTACTTCTAGGTTTGCTGTTGAAGGTAATGCTTTGTTTGGTGTTAGAACCTGGGATGATGATGTTCCACAAATGAAGCCAAGAGACAATCCCAATGCTGAATTTGGCGTTAAGAAATACAGAACCAAATGTGCTTCTGTGCAAGACATGATGGACATTATTAATAACCATTATGAATACGAAGGATTTAGAATAGAACGAGAGAAGCAGTTAAAGACAGGAGATTTGGATTGGGTCACTTTATTACCTTATCTTCATGCTTGGGCAGAAAATGATAGGTATAGAGAAATCATTTCAGATACAATTATAAAAAGAGTTATTCCCGAGTTGAATAATGAAGAATAGTGTGCAATGGCGATTCAATGATAAAGATCCAGAAGATCTAACACAACCAGAAAAAGATAAAATTGGATATTACGAAAAGAGTTCAGATGATCTTAAGATGATGTATGTGCGTGGCAGTTTCAGAGATCAAGGATCGGTCACTATGTCTTTCCATAACGACAGCAAACACAATCACAAAGGTGGGGACTGGAAAATTAGTCCTAATCAATTGATGGAGTTTTTAAAGGAGATTGGAGTGCAGTTTCATTTCTACACAGACAGAAAGCATTCATACGTGGCTGAAATCAAATTGAAGCCATGGTCAACTTGGGAACATGATCTTAGAAAGCCAGCAAATTTAAGGAAAACTGACGGTTGACATATACAGATCTGGTATTACTATAAAAACAATATTAACAGACACGGAGGTCTTATATGAGTAAAGTAAAAGATTGGGCTTGGCATAATGCAGAAGTCTTTATGGACGAATTGGTTTATCTATTAGAGGATGGTCAAATTGATTATGATGAAGCTCTAGATAGAGTAGCTAACAGCAATGAAGCTCTTCAAACAATTGGTATCAACAGTATATTTGACGCTCAAGAATATTTGAGCAATATTGTAGATAACAGAAAGGAAGGTGCTTATGCCTAATTGGTGTAATAATGATATCCAAATATCACACAATGATTCTGCCAAAATGGACAAGTTAGAATCAGCAGTTAAAAAAGGCAAGTTGTTTTCAACAATCATGCCAGAACCTGATTGGGACTCTATGCCCAACGAAAAGGGCGAGTACAGTAAAGAAGAAAAACTAGCACCGGATCTATCAATAACAATTACAAGATGGCCAGATGGTGAACAAGATGATCGTTGGTATGGTTGGCGTAATGAAAATTGGGGGACTAAATGGGAAGTAAACGAGTTCTACAATAATATTAGACACGAGAACCAATTGACATTGAGTTTTGACACAGCATGGTCGCCACCAATAGCAATTTATGAAGCATTAGTTGAACAAGGTTATTCAGTTAGAGCATACTATAATGAGCCTGGAGGTGATTTCGCAGGTAAATGGGAAGATTATGATGATAACCATGTTGATAGTATGTCTGAACTAGACGATGATTACTTTGTAGACGATCCATTAGGACAAGAATTAGAACAGTATTACAATATCTTAGAAATGAGAGCAGAATGTTGCTAAAGATATTTGATAAGAACGGAATGCCTCTAAAAATTACAGCAGAGTGGACCAATGATGATTATTATTTTAGAGTCAATAAAGACTCTGATGATCTCCGTTGCGAAAATGTTCAAGGATGGCTTGTTAGAATAAATGGTATGAAGTTTCCAAGACCGCGAGAAATGAATGATGATACTGGTCCATATACAGATTGGTCATACAGATTTACACCTGCAGAAGGTGATACAAAGTTAGGAAGATCGGTTGCAGTGGAGGACGCCTTATCAGAATACAATAGGATGACTGGTTGACTAGACCAATCTGTATCAACGTTGGCTGTGAAAGGCCGTGTGATTTTTCTGCCACTTATAAAAATGGTGCCAAAAGATGGAGACCAGTTTGTTATAAATGTCATAAGGCCAGTTATGGATCACAACCTTTGGAAGAAGGTGTGCAGTTTACAAAGAAAGATTATTGCGAAAACAGAGATGGTTCCATTAATGGATATGAATGTACAGCCTACATACCTTATTCAGGAGCATTAGAAATGGATCACATCGATGGTGATAGAGAGAATAATGTGTTAGAAAATATTCAAACTCTCTGCAAGATTTGTCATTCTTATAAAAGTCATAAAAATAAAGATTTTCACAAAAATAAGCCAAATGCTGTAAATTAGTGAAAAAAATCATTACACAGACGCCTCTGTGCTTCGTTTTAGCAACCGAGCTTGGTGTTTGTACCCTAGAAAAATAGCTGAAATCAGCGAATTTTAGTGTGGTTGACATATTACCATATGATAGTATTATTAACAATATGAACAAGGACATGGAGGTCAAAGTGAATAAGAAATTTACACAATGGAAAGAATTTGAAGGTGCTGTTATTGATGAAATCAATTGCAGACTTCCTCAATTAGGAAAAGCAGTTGAATGGTTCGAAGGAACTTTATATGCTGAAACTCATAAATTTAGTATCCAACAAAAAATCAAAGAAATCATTTTAATGTATGCCAAATCAAACACTAGAGTGATTGTTAGTAATATGCCACCTAGAGCATGGGATAGCGAAAGTGAATTTTTAGAGTGTGCTTTTGATGTAGTTCCAGCTGAAGAACCTGTATCCGATGAGGAATTTTGGGGTCTTGCTAGTTGGGAAGAAAAACAATTAATGACTCAACAGGAGAACAAATAATGAGAGACGGTTATCAACCAAACGAAATATTAGATCAAAGTGAAATATATGATATCATCGATACCACATACACAGGAGAATCAGAGTTGCTTCTTTCTGTGATGTATCGAGCAGTTGCCAAATTCAATATTAATACAACCCATGAATTGGCTATTACTTGTGAGACGTTAGATAGTTTAAATGATTTTCCAGAAGGTGAAGGATATGGTTCTTCAGATAGTTATTGGGATTTAGAAAAAGTTAGAGAAACATTAGAACGTGATAGGGCTTATCAGAAGGAAAGAGAGGTCGCTTAATGAATTACAAAAATAGAGGAGATAAAATGTTAGGGCCACTGAATGGCTTCAAAAACAATTACTCCACTAAAGGAGCAGTATCTTCTCATTTAAGAGAAGTAAAAAAAATAGGAAACAAAACAAGAAGAACTTTAGATAAAAAATCAATCAAGGAGCAATATGTTGAATAAAGATACGAAAGAATTATTAAAATTTAATGCCCAAGGCGTGGCATTAGAGGATATGTGGACCAATGCTAAAAAGGCCTGCATCAAAGAAGTGGATACCTTTGTAGAAAAGCATGGTGAAACCATGTATTGTGGATTTGCCAATGTGTTGATTACTCCTGCGAGAGGACCAATGGTTCAGTTTTTGAAAAAAATGGGAATTGGTTCTAATGGCACTTATGGTGGTTGGAGAATATCATGGTACGAAATTATGGGTGACCATAAACTGTCTTACACTCAATCAATGGATGTTAAAGAAACAGGATGTCAGGCTTTCGCCAAATCATTAGAAAAATACGGTATTGAGGCTTATATGGAAAGTAGACCAGACTAATGTATAAGATATTGATAACAGTAATTTTGGTGAATTTGTGGTTTGTGCTTATAGTACATGGCGTGAATGCCGCAGAAACAAGCGATTTTTTACCAGTTGACATATCTGTCAAAGATGGTATTATGGATATATGAAAACATTTAAAACAGAAGGCGAAATTAAGTCCTTTATGCTTGATTATACAGGACTATTATCAACCGAATATGATGTGCATACTGAAAAAACAATTTACCCAGACGGTAAAGTTGAATTAGGTGAAATGTACATTACATTCAAAGACCCATTAAGCAAATGGGGTTCAATCAACAGCATATTCAAGACTATGTTAGATCATGGATATGATGTAAATTGCACGGACGCCGATGGGCCAGAGTGCATTATAGCAAGATAGACATAAAACAAGGAGGTCGTAAATGTCAACAAGAAGTAGAATAGCAATTCAATTAGATACAGGAAGATATTTGTCAGCATACTGTCATTTTGATGGATATCCAAAATGTTTGGGCGTTAATTTACAGGAGGATTTTCCTGCTAGAGAAGATGCTTTAAAATTAATCAATGGTGGTGACATCAGTTATATCAAAGATGGTGATGCGTTTTATTATGCAAAAAGAAGCCAATGGGATACTGTATGGGGTGCGTCTAAAGACGAACCGTGGGAAGATGTACAACCACACACATCAAACAATATGCAAGAGTTGATGGATGTCACAGATGATTGCAATGGTGCCTATCTTTATGTGTATTACAATGGGGCCACTGGATGGACTTGTTATGATAGTGATTACAAAGAACAGTCAGTAGAAAGTGAGGCGGCGTAATGATATCAAGTTTTATTCCATTAATAGTAATAGGGATTGTCTTTGTAATGGCTGTCTTTTTAATTGGGAGGTTAATATAATGAAAACTTTTCCTGCAAAACCTAGAGAGGCTTCTGATAAGTTAATGAACGATGATCGTGGAGCAAGATCTAGAGCAAGACAAATCAAAAAAGAGTTGAGTGGGCTTCCAAATGTTAAACAAGTTGATATCATGAGGGCTTCAAATCAAGTAGGGTTCAATTATGGAAAAGATGTGTTTGAACACGTGGATGAATTGATGTTTAGTTTAGATCTACGTGTAGAAACAGACATTTCTATAGAAACAGACAGTTCTAATAGAGAAAATTTGGATCTGGAGGAGAAACTATTAAATCAAAAAACGGCTAAGATTGTTTCTGATCTATATGAAAATGCTCAGATACATTCATTGATTGATTGGCAATATCCAGAAGATGATGGATACTACAATGTCAGATTATGGGTCCAAGAATGCAATAGTGTTCAACTAGCAATTAGAAAAGACCATGAGCATAACTTTTATGATTTACAAGGTCAAGAATTGGTGGTGGCATAATGTTTAAAATAGGTGATAGAGTCAAAGTAATTGACCAACCAGACATCATAGGCACAATCATAAGATATGATTCAGGCAACAAGGTTGTGATTAGAGATGAAGACGATAGTTGGGCAGAAGAAGGTGAAGATCCAACTCTTGTGTTTCGTCAATCAGAACTAACACAGGACGGATTAGAAGAGCCTGTTGACTTCTATTATAGAGAAGAACTTACACAGGCAGTGGCTGATGCTAAAAATAGACTAGACAAGATTGATTTTAACGCATTAGAATCAGATCAAGAAGAAATGTTATTAGAATCAATCATTAAAGATTTGAAAGAACTTGATACTCGTCTAAAAGGTCGAAATCCATATCCAACACATGATGTTGAAGACAAAGATGATGACGACACCGCAGGCATGTTGGAGGGCTTAATAAATGGCTAAAAAGGAAGATAAGATTTTGTGGTCAGATGAATTGTTTGACGAAATATACAAAGGCGATACTGTTTACTATGAGAATGAAAGAGGACAGACTCACAGTGGCAAGGCAGTGATGCAAGGACCAATGGGATGGTTGATTGACATCGGCCATGGTATCCCCAAGGTTGTGAACGAAGGCTATAACTATTTGGGTCATAGCCCCAACGAAGAAAGAGAAAAGGATTGGTTAGGTGATTTTTTACATGGCTAAGACTATTAAGGAGGACTCTTGTTTGTATTACAACCCCAACAGTGGCCGGTCTGTGTTGGCATGGCCCGAGGTAGAGGGTGGTTAGTTGAATATTGGAATGATATGACAATGAGGCCAGTGGCTTGGCCATATAGATTTTTACCAAACAGTTGGATCAAATGGAATGCTCAAGGAGTGTATGTGCTTTGGCCAACTAGATCTTGTGCATCAGTTGTTGACAGAAGGCACAAGACATAGTAGAATAAACAATGATAATCATTACCACAAGGAGGTTTAAATGGAAAATTATCAATTAAAAGGTGCAGTAGGAATGATTGTGCTTTTAGTATGTACAGCATTAATGGCATCTGGATTTTTTGATCTAGGGGCGGCATTTTATGTTGAATTAGAAGCATCTTATCTAATGCAGATTGCTATGATGCTTAAATTTTTAGGAGCAGGTCTTGTTTATGTGACTTGGAAGAATTATGAGTAATTTTGAAAAAGTCTTAGACTTTATAAGAATTATATTATTGGTTGGGTTGGTGTTCTTTGTATTTCAACAGAATAAAACAATAGGCCAGCTGGAAACTAGAATAATATCTCTCAATAACCATATCGCAGACATTGGTGAGTTTGTCGAAGGACATGAGATTGGTCATGCTGATGATAAACCATGTGAAGGTTGTATGACGCCAATGTTTGAAGAAGAAGTTGGTGTAATTCTGCTAGATTTGATTGGCACATTGATCACCAAAATTGAAGAGGATCAATAGTTGGCCAACAAGGTCATATTCACAGGCGTAGACAGTCAGATTGGACAGTATTTCAGTTCTGATGTCAATTCAACGTCTTGGGACCTGTTTGACAGCACATCATGGACCAAATTATTGGACAGCGAGGTTGTGTTTTTGATTTTTCCAAAACATCAACACACCTTGCACCATGCCAAGCAGTTTGTATTGAAAGCCATGGATTCCAACATCAAACAGATCATCAAAATAGGCAGTTTAGGCCCATGGCGATTGATTCACAATCAGATTGATGTATTTTTATCAGAAAGTGGCATCAATTACACCACGTTCGATATTGCTCCGTTGATGAACAATATTTTCACAGAACAGTATGATTCTATCAAACACACACTGATTGACTACAGAGGCAATGCACCTGCTCCCTACACAGACCCACAATGTTTGGCTCAGGCCATTGAACTGTCAGTGAACAATCCTATCTGTTTCAATCGTTCATATCGATGCACAGGCAAGATGCAGTACACCATTGAAGACGTCAAACAGACGCTGATCACACAAGGTTATCCTGTGCAGGAGATTGTGACCACAACCAATGCAAGATTGCATGGCAATGATCCTACACTGACTGAGGATTACCAATTGATGGATCATATGGCTACCAAATATGTGAGTGAAGGATGGTATCCTTTGATTTCAACGGATTTGGAATCGTTTGGTTTGCAGAGCAGAACGTTAGATCAGTTCATTGCACAAGACCAACACATTTTTACCAGAAAATTTGCCAATGACTCTGCTCTGTAGTCAGTTGACATATCACAAAGATCAGGTACAATATAACAATAAACAAGGATTGGAGATAACATGGCAAAAATAGAAGATTTAACAGTTGAGTCACTAGCAAGAATGGATGATGATCAAAGAGATACGTTCATTCAATTATTAGTGCAACGATATCCAACATTGGCTCAGGACCTGTGCAGAGGCATTGAAACTGAGATCATAGATGTTAGCAACGAATTCGCTAACGACAGGGTGGCATAAATGAGTGATAGACGAGAACAAATTGAATCTAAATTGAAACAATTACAACAAGAGAAGGTTGTGTTGATAGAAGATTTAGATGCTTGTATAGAGGCTTCTAAAAGAGTGAAAGACCTGCAAGAAGAACTGTATAACATTGATCATTCAATTTATGAACTGGAATATCAATTATCAAGGTTGGCGGCATAATGAGTTGTATTCATAATGAGGCTGTACTGGAACGTTGGGCTGAAGAATTCATGGATCAAGGCTATGATGAAGAACAGGCTTACGAAATGGCCCAAAATAAATTAGAAAATTGGGATGGACCGTGGATGGAGGATTCACAAGATGATTAAATTAGGATGGTTAATAGTGGGCATCATCATAGGTGCTTATATGCAAGACAATGGCATTGGTTCAGAGTATTTGCCTATGGCAGGTGAACATGCTATGAACATGGTTAAATGGGTAGCCCAAACTGTGTTGGATACTGTCAGTTAATGCCTAGATCAATTCAAATTACACTAACAGCAGAAGAGATGACCCAAGCAATAGGCGAATATCTATATGAACAGGGCAAGTTGCCCACAGCATTAGAAGAAGGCTCTATTGTGTTTAAATCAAACGAAGATGGCTCCTTCGTGATTGACGTGATAGAAACAGGGATTTCATCTACTTTACAATAAAGTTTCATTCGACCTCCAATCTAATGAAACGCAGGGTGGCTAGAGCGAGGCTCAGTCACCTTGTGCTATGATATAAGTAGGTATGATCTATGACACTCGAAGCCGGAATATTGCTTTTTCTAATAGGCAATGTCGCCACAGCGATATTCTTTATTTTTCTGTTCAAAATAGAAGAGTCTGATCGAAATGATACAAAAGATACCAAAAATAAACGGGAAAATGATCAATTTCCTTGGTACTAGTCAAATTAAATGATTCATTTAATCTACACACGATAATTGATTCAATTTACGGGTTCGTATACAGTGATTGATTCGCTTAACACTGATTCACATGTATCACAGCCCGGCGGTATTGTTAAAACACTGATAGGCCCGGTGAGTTTGTACTTAGACGAACATGCACACACAATTGACAAACAAATGAACACAGAGACGATTTTGAGCATATATTTCCTGTGATCAGCACCCTATTCTAACTGTGTTAGAGCGAACAGGATGCTGATCTACGCAAAGGTAATGATGTGTATTTACAGTTGAAACAGCTGAATGACTTCTGTAAATGATACAAAGCCATCTTGATTGATGTCTATTCTATTGAACAGAGCCAGCATCAGTCCAGCCCAATCACCTACTGATAATGGTATGTCTAATCTGGTGTATGACTGTGCTATCATGGTGCCTAACTCTAATGTGTCCACAACGCCGTCTGAGTTGGTGTCGGTCAGATCAAAGACTTGTTCTAGATGTTCTGCAGATATATTAACAGTGGTGACCTTCATATCACATACTTAACATGAAACTCCAGCCAGACAATGTGACCAGAGAATTGCCAAGAAAGCGTAGCGAAGCCGCCGCGATTTTGCCGTACGGTGATTTAGGTTCCGCTGACGCTGTCTTCTGGCTTGATGTGTACACTCTATTCACATTGAATCCTATTGTGTTATACAGTTGTTCCTTTTGGTTTGGAGTGTGCATACAGTCGTGCCGAGGGGTTAAATATTGGCATGAAACAATTGATTGGAGCAGTGATCATAATGATGTTGATCATGTTATGGATAGGGTATGTGCTGTGAAGAAGCGACATACTGTGCATGATCTAAACATGGGTTCTGTGATGCCTACATCAAGATATGATGAGTTCAAACGCATACGTAGACAACAACAGAAACCTCGAGACTGGGTAGAACTTGCTATGGCTAGAGCTGTGTTGATCCTGTTCGTATTCACATTAATATATCATTTATTGACTGGACTCTAGATTAAATGATTATTATTGCGAACAGGTGTTGTAGGCTGTTATAGACTAGATTGTATTTGAACTATGCCTCCATTACCAATCAAAAAAGAATTTTGAACCCTATTAGATTTGGCCTGTTTAGACCTTTTTTACGGCCCCTTTTAACCGTGTGTATGGTATTACCGAGGGGCTATTATACCACATTTACACCATATGTCAACCCCTCTACTGTGGGGCCTTCGGCCCCCACTATACTGTATATGTGAGTCTCACTGTACGTGATGATTGACAGATCTGGCACATCATATACTATAAGAACATCAA